>Ga0209401_1000005_pt1 | contig 210960 bp, 277 predicted proteins | sample M_140807_MF_Meta_FD_187318 | JGI IMG/M metagenome (GOLD analysis project Ga0209401, IMG submission 187318) | Freshwater microbial communities from Lake Montjoie, Canada to study carbon cycling - M_140807_MF_MetaG (SPAdes) (version 2) | ecosystem: Environmental > Aquatic > Freshwater > Lake...
GTTTTACCTTCACTCTTGCGGCCCCGACGGGTTTCAGTGGTTGATGTATTCATATTGTTTTCTTCTCCAGTATTATTCTTTTCAGAAATCTCCGGGACAGCAGCATCTGCCGCTTTCTTCCCGGGAACTTCATCCAGATATGTAATAGTCATATTTCTTATATAAATGAATTGTTTACATTATCAACCGTTATTTTTATAAAATCTCTTAAATTGTTGATACTTAATGATATTATTTTTAAAAAGAATATATATTTTAATAAAATAATGCCATAGGGCCCAGTACATGTTCAATGGACACGCTTTTCTATTAGAATGGTCTTCCTGAATTTTGGTCCGGGCAAAAAATAATAACGCAGCTCCAGGGCCCTAGCCATATGTGGCATGCTGCGCAACCTGCAGCCGGTGATCATCATGAACTCTACGTGATCTGCAGGTTATATTTCTTTTTATATATTTCTAATTTCTTTTTTATTTTGTACAGGGCACTCATCTCCAGTTGACGAATGCGTTCCCGGGTAACATGCATTTGGCTGCCCAGCTCTTCCAGTGTGGGAATATGGTCCTGTTGATTGAAACCAAAACGGGCCAGCAATATTTCTCGTTGCCTGGGATCCAAATCATTTATTAATTTGCGCAGCACACCGTACTCTTCATTCCCGTATATATTTTCAGGTTCAGATTGCGGCAGCTCCATGTACTCACCGTCGTCATTTGGTTTATCCAGGTCCACACGTTTGCATATCCTGCTGAAAGATCTGAGCGCTGCAGCACTGAGCCGCTCATCATCAAATTCTATGCCGCATCCCAGTCTTTCCTCCAGTTCATGTTTCTCCCGGTATGCCCGGGCCACATCATCATTATGACGGTATGGCACACTGACCACATTGCTGTTCTTTTGAATAAAACGCCGGATACCGTGCTTGATGTAATATGATGCGTAATTACCAAAGCTGGCTCCTTTAATCCTCTTCCACCGGCGGACCGCACTGTATAATCCAGGAGTTCCTGCCATGATCAGGTCCTCGTGGCTATAACCTGATGGGGGACGATACTGATAAGCCAGGTATATCACCAACTTCATGTTGTGAAGCACCAGTTTGTCCAGGAAATGGCGGCGGCCCTTTTTAATTGCTTTCTGGTACCGTTCTATGGTCTCATCACTGAGTACCGGAAGATCATCGATTTTTATTCCCTTCAAGCTCATAAAGTTTTGACGGGAAAACGCAGCATATGTTCAAAAGGTTTTAACGGGCCCTGTCCCCGTTTATTATAAAATCTTTGATTTTGACAAAAACATATGCAAGAAACAACGATCCCAGACCCAGTGTCCATATGAGCGCTACCAGCAACAGCTGCAGCAGCAGCGTGTAAACCAGGTTTACAACACTCCAAATACTTTTAAAAACACGCATAAACCTAGTATGGCATTGATTACGCTGCCAGCTGTGCGCAACACCTCCAGCTTGTGGTTGTGATGGTCCAGCCAGATCTCCAATGGATCGCGCAACTTGGCCAGTTTATTCAGACGTTTCTTTTCCTTTTTACTCAGTTCTGGAACATTCCAATATTTGCTATATTTCATATTTTCACATGTGTTATCATTGTGGAACATCCCAATGTGGTGCTAATTGTTTCACCATCCTTTTTGCTTTCACAACCATATGTCCGGTGAAAAGTGTCTAGTTGTTCTTTGAGTTGTTGATTTTGTTTCTCCAAATCACTTATCAAATGTTGCAACCGCTGCAATTCCTCCCCCATGTTCATATTATTATCTTATCTTATTCATCATATTATTCATCATATTATTATTATCAATCCATCCAGGAAAACGCATCTATTAGGGAGAAACGCCCCCCATGGAAAGACCTTTCTAATAGAGAGGTTTGTCTAATAGAGCAACGTTGCTCTAATAGAAACGAAATTATTATTATTATCTTATTATTATCTGCTGGGGCAGGGATCGAACCTGCGACCAATGCATTAACAGTGCACCGCTCTACCTCTGAGCTACCCAGCAAAGTACTGGGTACTTATAAACTTATTATATAGCGCAAGCTTTAAACATTCCGGTACGTTTTAAAGGAATATCCAGGCTCATTGGTTTTACAGTCATGTCATTATCAAATTGTTCAACAAATGATGTTCCTTTAACTGGCATCTTGGCACCATAAGATACCACCTTATTATTTTCAAAAACATGTATGCACACATGACCAGGCAATACATTAACATCCATTAGTTCTTTCTTTTGATGTTTAGCGCGATATTGGCGCTTTATGCTACGCGCAACTGCGCAATTTGCTGGATCATGTTGTTTGCCGTTTCTTATATCACTTTTGGTTATTTTGAGTTTCATAAAAATATTTAACAATCTGAATATAATATTTTGGGAACAGGCAAAAACGCAAAAAGCAGGATTTTGATAAGAATTAATATAAAAAAAATATATGAAAAATATAATAAAAAAAGGATCTGGGGGTGCCGATGGGACAGTACTTATAATTTATTTTGACAATAATTCCCTATAATATATATTGTCTTATCCTTTATACCCTATCTTATCCCTCCCAATATTCCCTCGGTCCCAACAGAAAAAAATGCCCTTGAGGGGGCTCTAGGAATCTTGTTAAAGTCGTAATTTTGAGTCTCATTCTTATGGTTGTTCTGTTATTTTAGTACTTATAATTTATTTTGACAATAATTCCCTATAATATATCTTGTCTTATCCTTTATCTTATCCATCCCAATATTGCCCACTTGGGCAAATGGGGTAATATATCCTCTTATACCCTATTATACCCTCTTATATGGATATTTGCTTTTAAGATATATAAGGTTCCTTTTCCCCTATTAAACCTTTAAACAAACCATATCTTCTCTATAGGATACCTAGGATTATCTTTTTTACCCTCTTTTTTCCCCTTTTATTCCTTTTTTATTGTAAAAAAAGCTTATTTTATCTTCTTTTTTATAAAATCATATGTTGCAAAACCTATCCATAATAGTCCGAAACATATGAAGAAGAATGGTACTATACCTGCAAATAGTGTGTCTATGTTCATATCTATAATTACCTGTTTATATTGTTTTTACATGGAATACCATTGTTCTGCCCTGTTTAATGGACCAGACTGGTTGGCATTTTCCGCCCTATTCATCTTCTTTTTCAGTTCTTTTTGGTAAACTTTGGGATGATGTTTTTTACAAAATCTCAAAAAAGGATCGTTATGCGCATCTTGTTTTATCCATTTTTTATGTTGTTTCATAATCCCATTTTAATATGAGGATATGCTTTTTCAATGTTTTTTGTTATTTTTATATATTTTAACAGGGGTTGAAGAAGGAGGAGAGGATTGTTTCATTTTTGGCAGTTGTACAGTGCATAACAATATCAGTTCCAGGGCTAATACACTAAAGAATCCGGTCAAGAACATCCTTACCCTTTTTGTTTTTCGACTGTTGCTTTTTTTAAGGCAATAATTATAGGCGTTGAGCATCGTCCCAAGATAAATGAAAATGTATTATTGTCAATATATTTTTTCAACCCTTTATAAATGATAAATAAATGATATGGATTGGCTAGACAACTATCTGGATGGTTTGGGACAATATAAAGTAACAGTTTCACCATCAGACACTCATGTTTGGGGAGTTAAACCCAAGCTTAATAATACACAACAAAAAATGCTGTTTGATGCGGCTGCACAAAGTGAATTGGAATACCGATTGATTGTGCAAGAATCAAGAGAAGCTGAAATAGATGCAGGCATGGGTGGAGGATATGATGCAGGCAGTGCAGCCCGGGAAGAAAGACCAACACCCTCACCCACTCCTGCACCAGATCCATATTCATATGCTTATATAAGCGATGAAACAGGTGTCACGGTTCTTTCTGCTTTGGGTAATATTCCTGACGAATGGTTATATCTCAAGGGATATATTGTGGAAGCAGTTACCTTTGGAACCAGTGTGAGCTCTATTGGAGATTTTGCAATTAATGGTGCCTTCATACCCAACATCATTATTCCTGACAATGTAACATCCATAGGAAATGAATCATTCAGAAGCTGTCCTTTTTTAACAAGTGTGGTATTGAGCAACAACTTAACTAAATTGGGTGATAATGCTTTCATGCAGTGTGCAATATCAGAACTCACCATTCCAAATAGCTTAAGAAACATTGGAGCAGAGTCATTTGCAGGCAATAATATTCAAAATTTGACTCTGGGCACAGGACTCACAGCCATTGCACCAGGTGCTTTCGCTTATAATTATAATTTGACCACTCTGGTTGTGCCTGATCAAGTTAAGCGCATCGAAGGAGGTGGATCCCCATACCTAGGAGCATTTGCTAATTGCGGTCTGAACAATATAGTTTGGGGCTCTGGATTGACTTACATTGGTGAATTTGCATTCTACCAGAATGCATTAACTGAACTGGTGCTGCCCAGTGGTTTAAGAGACATTGCTAGTAATGCTTTTACAAACAATCAATTGACTCATCTAATCATACCTGGCAGTGTGATTAATATTGAAAGACAGGTCTTTGCATTCAATTCTAATTTGGCTTCAGTGAGCTGTTTCAATACTTCTTCAAGCTTTACTGGGGCTATACCTGATGCTTTCCAGGGCACATCTGATCCTTTGATCATACATGCCAGAATTTCTGATGACTCATGGACTCCAGGTGCACAAAGCTTTCAAGGAAATGATAATGTGACTGTGATCAGGGATTTGAATTGATGAATCAAAGCTTCACTTAAAAAAAGCAACAATCGTAAAATCAATCGCGCATACTTTTATTTATTAAAAAGCGTTTATCACAAGTGTTTGTTCTTTTTCAAAACCGTCCATAAAGTTATTTATATAATAACCAAAACGTTAATAACCAAATCGGGCTTTGTATGTTGCATGCAATGATTATTTGACTTACAGTGCTTAACTCATCACCGAGTATGCCACCTTGTTGGTGGAAACAGTAGTATTCCGAGTAAGAACTCCAGCGGCATTCACGAAATTCACATTGTCAAACAAAACCAGTGAATATGGAAAGGTATATAGATTTGCTGAAACCACCCCATTGATGGCTTTGGCACCAGATCCAGTGAGAATGTTGAGCCCACAGGTGCCAATGGATGCAAGAGAACCTGCAGACAAAGTTATTCCATGTCCAGTGGAGCGATTGTTGGTTAACAGAGTTTGAGCCACAGTGATATTAAAACCAGAAGCGCCATAATCACCCCCTGAACATTTGATCATGTGTGTTGCATCGCCCTCCAGCTGACACCGAATAAAGTTTAATTTGCCTCCACTAGCTGCAGCAAACATGCTGTCACAGGAAGCAGAACCTCCTGTGGAATCACAATCCACCATGTTGCAAGTGCCATTAATTGCCACAATTCCCCCACCAGTAGCAAAAGGACTAAATTGACACAGTTGCCCATTAACTACACTTGATGCTCCTGTGTTATTAATATTTACCCCAAAAGAACTGGGGCTTCCATTTTGTAACCAAACAGATTCCAGGAATACTCTCAGGGGTACAGCACCTCCCAGCACATCAATGCAATTGCCACTGGTCACTTCAGGTTTGAGAATAGCCAAATTTGTTATGCCAAAAAAATTGTCAGTTATTGTGCCTGCAGTAGGAGCAATGGTGATGGTACCATTCAAATACAAGGGAGCTCTTACACCAGAATTGGTGAATCCTTGCAATCCCACATAACCTGTGTCCATGGTTAAATTTTCTGTGATGCTGCTGAGCAAGTTGATGTACTTGGGATTGAGTCTGGTGGCTCCAATTTTTGCAGCTGCATATGCAGCACTCAATGTTTTGAATGGTGTTAATAGGTTGCCATCTTGTGTGTAAACATCAGTTCTGTTGGCATCCACATAGTATTGAGATGTCAAAGGCATGCCCAGAGGAGCAGCACTCAATGCATTTCTTATACCATTAATTGTCTGAGCATCTGCCGTCGTTATCTCTATGTTGGCCATTATTATTATTTAAGGATTATAATGAATATTATTATTCAAATAATCCTTAAATAACCAAAATATTACTGATATTTATTTTTATAAGATTCCAACAAAACTTGTGCTTTTTTCATGTCTTCCTGGTTTATTTTGAGAAAATTCATGATTTGATCATCATTCATGTTCAGATTGTCTTTTTCAATACGATAAAGTATTCGGCTGGCCATTTGTTGCTTGTATTTCTTTACAAAATTATCACTGCTTTCATTCAGTACATTTTCAAAGCTTTCAAAATAATCCTCGTCTTTGCCCTCTTTTGTTTTGTTTTCAATGTGGGATTTGACGGCAAGTTCCAGATCATTTTTAAAATTTTCAACATTTTGTTTATCTTCATATATTGCAGCCAGTTTAACAAAAGCGGCATGAATGGTCATGCGTCGGAGCGGATCCTGAAACAGGTTGAGTGTTTTGGGATAATCAATGCTTAACATTTTGCTGAATATGCTGTTGTCGATCATTTTTTCTTTTTCCTTTCTTTGCTGTATTTTTCCAACATCTTAATGAAGCTGACGCTATAAAGATGATGTTTAAGTTCCCTTATCTCTTTTTGCAGGCTGATGTTTTCATTTGTCATTCGAATCATATCCTTTTGCAGTTTATTGTTCTGCTCTTTTAATTTGCGAAAAGATTCCAGGAGGCTCATGATTAGTCCCAAAGATTATTATAGTAAATGGCGAACAATTTCAATCCCCGCTTTTGACGTTTCCTGGATTTTTTGTCGGCATCCTCTTTTAGTTGATATTCAAAAGCAAATATGATGTCATCCAACACACTTCGCCATTCCTGTTCAGTTAATGATTCTGTATCTGGTCCGAAAATTACATCTGTTAATTCAGAAACAGTTCCATCCTTTCCATCTTTGTGAAATCGAATGCTGGTGCCATGAAAGTTGTTTCGCATCTTTTTCAAAGGAGGTAATATTTTACGGGCAATATACCATGCCACATTCCAAGGATCAGTTTCATTATACCCCCATACAATTTCCTGGATAAAATATTTTATACGGTGAAAAAAGGGTTTCACATACCAATTCCACAAACGGTTAAGAAATCCTATCTCAACAATCTTGATGTTGTTCCGGTCCAGCATGTCTTTTATTTTTTGTTCGATTTCTGCCTGGTTCATTTTCTTTTGCGATGTTTGACCTTTTTCCAAATCTTTCCGTGCTTATCCAAATCAACGCTCCAAAGCATAAGTTTATTATAAATTGGATAACCAAAACCATCCCCCCAACGCATGATGGTACGGCTGATCATATCTCCTATGTGATACAGGATCGTGCTAACAACCAACTTCATTTTTATTTCCAGATGATACTGGAAAGAAGATTATTTGTTAAAAACACTGACCAGCTTGGTCTTGATGTCGTTGGTGTACTTGTGCAGGAACTTGTCGATTGCTGCATTGGCTGCATCAACTCCCTGTGTCTTTTCAATCGTCACTATTTGATCATGATCCAAGGTGACGCTGATTGAATCAGTTTTTGTTCCGTCTTTGATAAATCCAGTATCCAATGTTATTTTCATAATATTACTTACAAACAACTTTTAAAAAGCTAGTCTATTTAATATATAATATTATGAGTTGTAAATGTTGCCATGGAATCAAGCTTAAGTGGTTGATTCCGTTTGTTTTACTAATTGCTGCAGTTTATTATTTTGCCAAGTAATTGGCATGATCTTGCAGGGCATACTGAGCATCCCTTATCATTTCTGGTAGGGGATTCACTATCTCGTTATTCTCTTCATCCAATATGAGATATAGTTTCACCTCGGCTTCATTTAATCCAACCTTAACATCTCCGTATGCGAAATAATTTTCATCATTGAATTTGAAAGAAGCTTTCAGTTCTTCAAAACTTTTGGGTTCTTTTGTTTCAACCTCATTCACCAACATTTGCCAATTCATCAGTTGTCTTGGTCTTCCCAATTGAATTCTTTTTCCGGTCTGCCTTTTTCAAAATGTCCAGCTTCTATTCCTCTTTCATTAGCGTCATCCCGAAGTGCTTCCTTGGCTTTAGTGATGATACCTTCATCCGGATATTCTATTTTTTGACCTATATTTTTAGGTTTGGTTTCATCTCGGTCATAAATGTCCCATATTTCCACATCCCAATTATCCCAGTTCGTATCCTCTGTATCATAATCAACACTACCCACAACAATGTAACGAAATCCCAAATAACGAAAAGGAACGGTTAAACCATCATGATGATAATCACTTTCATTCAGAATGTGTTTTACCAAATCATCAAACTTCATTTTTTATCAAACTCCTTTTGCGCAACAAGTTTGTTGTATTGATTCATAACTTGTTGCAGATACTGACATTCCAACTGACCACCCAATCTTTTAATCACTTCTTCACACTCTTTCAAGTTCATGACATTAACTTTTTTCTTTTTTTTCTTTTCGGCCATATAGTTATTTAATCTTTCTTGTCAAAATAAATACATCGCAACCGAACATGATATGGTCTGTGATCACATTCACAGAAATATTTATATATTATTTTTCTCGTTCCGTAAGCATCTGATCTGCAATCTTATATGCTTCAGCACAAGCACCTTCCGCATAACCCTTGTTAATGATAAGGGCATGTAAACTTAATATTGCAAATATATCCCGCAAATCACTATCATTACTCATACAGCTATCTATTACTACCAACTAAGATATCAATTATTTTTGTTCGGGGGATTCTATCGGAGCTTGTGGAGCAAGTTGCTTGGCAGTATTGATTGCATCCTGCAGATTCTTTATGGATTGATTTATTTCACCGCTGTTCAGTTCCACCTGCGCTCCTTTTAAACGACCCAGTTCAACAAGAACAGCCCCTTCCAAGTGACCCAGAGCTTTGCCAAACTGAAGCATCTTTTGTGCTATTGCATCTGATTCATTCAGTACTCTACGACTGGATTCATATTTTGAAAACATATCCCGATCAGCTGTTCGCATACTGTTATTTATACAAATTACAAAGTAATATTCAATTTCACATTCAATACATAAACCTTGTTGGCTTGCACCTCATCTGGATCATTCAAGGTTACCCGCTTCTTTTCACTGAAATTGTAACTTTTTCCATCAGTAAGATCCACAATGTCGTGATCAAAACTGTTTTTTCCAGGCGTATACATTTTCATATAAATGGCGTGATTGCCTCTTTGTAAGCTTTCATGATCAAAAAAACTAAAAACTTCCCCGGTTTTCACCTTGCTGAATTCCACCATGCTTTCCTTTTCTTTGGTCTGGATTGTGTATTTCATGAATGAATACCTTATATTATCCAAAACCTTTTTCAACTATTTTGCTTCAACTTGTTTTAATTTTATATAATAATCAGGCCGTTCCCAAAGATGATCCATTGCGATAAGTCGGGCAGTCTTGGGACATTTGGTATGTTCCATTTCAACAAGTTTGCCTCGTTCCAATTCTTTCATTATCTGTTGCACACTCACGCCATGTTTGTCAGCAACCTGCTGTTCTGTTTTTCCAGAAGCTAAACCACTCAATAAACCTTCAATCAATTGATTGTATCGCATATTGTTATTTATTAAATAAATTTATGGATCTGGTGACTTTTCTGCTTTGCACCTGTGTTTTATTTTATATATTAAGTGTGGTTGTTCGTTACTGATTGTTCAGATACTTTTCAATCTTTGTTTTCAGTTCTGCATTTTCCTTTAACCGTTTGCGCCGTTCCAAACTTGTAATGAACAAACCCACACTGATAGGAAAGAATATTCTCAAGAAGAATTGAAGATGATCTTCTGATGTAAGCATATTAAAGTAAGTGGTGTATAATTCAGCCATTCCCCATATTGTATAAAGTATGGCTGGTATGAACAGCATACAAAAAGCTTTGTTCCAGCTTTTCATATTTTTAAAATATTCAATTAACCTGTTCATTCCAAATTATTTAACAAATGTTGATTTTGATGATTATGTTTTAAATAAAAAATATGAAGAAACTTGTGTTTTGTTTAGTTTTGACTGGATGTGCAGGCAACAACAGTTATGTGGTTCATGACCCTGAAAAGAATACCAGTGAATATAATCTAATGGACAGCCCAGATGGTATGCAGGATCCTAATCTAAGAGCAAAGACTGTTATTTTTAAATATTAATTTATATAAAATATATTATGCCATTCAATTTTTTAAACAAAGATAAATGCACAAGAGATTACTATTATCAAGTAACTGGTATTTGGCACAGATTAGGTAATGATCATCCTATAAAACAAGTACTTACGTCTTTAATATTTCTGGGAACACTTGGATTGATAATTCATTTGATTATAAAACTTTTTGTTAATGATTTGTAGTAGGAATAGGCTAAATTATTGTATTGAAATTTAAGGGCATGCCATCGTTTTTATGAAAATAGATTACGTGTTTTCGTTTGCTAATCATTTTTATAAAGAACTTTATAAGCAGTACTTTGATTGCGTTCTTATTAATCCACGCAACGTTTATGAGTTACAGTCTGTGGATGTGACAAAGAATATTATATTTTTATTTGGAGATCCATTCACTCTCAACTATATCAATAGGAGCAATCTATCTGGCAAGAATATAATGTTTCTAAGACGGCATGAGTTCTATGAAAATAATTTTGAACTGCTTCAAAAAAACCGTCTTAAGATTCAGCATTTCTTTACTTTAAATTCTTTTTTTCAAAAGATATTAAGAGACTTACATGGCATTGAGTCCATCATAGAGAAAAATTATCTGGACGAAGAGCTGTGGACATACAAAGAAAGAGGTCATGGCAAAGAGATTGCTTGGGTGGGTGAATTTCAGCAACGCAAATCACCGGATTATCTGAGTGAATTATTATCTTGTTTTCCAGATTATAATATCCATTGTGCCGTTTCACCAGGCCCATCTAAACAACTATATATAGATTTTCTACAAAACTATAATTATAAGAATCTATTTCTGTATAATGATATTAATACCCAAGAGAAAATGAACAAATGGCTAGATAATAAAAATTATCTGGTAACCACATCCATATCAGAGGGGTTGCCTAATAATGTCCTGGAGGCTTTGGCAAAAGGTATTAAGCCCATAGTGAGAGATTATCCTGGAAATATATTTAATAAATTCGCATATAAAAGTATTTCTGAATTTAATATGCATTTGTCAGACGAATATAATTCTCAAGAATACAGACAAATGATAGAAAAAAATTATGGATTAAAACAGTTTTGTCAATTTAGAGATAAAATTATTAATATTAAATAAAAGACTTCTGTATTTTCATATCAAATAAACATGTACATGTATTTTTTTGACAAATAGCTGGTATATCAAATAGTTTTATTCTAAGATTTTTATCTTGTTGCAAATTACCGAAATAACGAGTACGGCATTGAGATCCCCACACTGAGCCATCTTGTTTAATTACCAAACTATTCATGCCAGTGTAACATTTTGATCCAAAAAAATTAAAGTAATTATTTGAAATAATTTTTTGACCATCAAATGCTGTTTGTTCCCCATTAAAATATTCTACAGTAATTTTATCATTATTTGTATTATAAATTTCATTCGAAGGATTTTCTTGAATATATTTTATTTGATGTTCTGTATATAAAGGAGTGAATCGTTTTTTGTAATCATTTACATCCAAGATACCTTTGTTGTTTACAATAACTCCATCTGTTTTCATAAATTCTTTTGATGCTTTTACTGCAATATCCCAGTATTCTGGATCCATTAACACATGTATTTCAACATGTTTTTTTCTATCAAGAAAAATATTACACAACTTTTTGAAGTGATCTATTTTTGCATATCTGGGATGAAAGCTACAATACAAAATATCCATGTCATCAATTATACGATTCCAAAAATCTAAATTATTTCCAAGATTTGTAACCATAGCAATATTAAAATTTATTGATTTAAAAAATTTAATCATATCTTCAACTCCATTGTAGAAGCTAGGCTCACCCCCCGTGATAGTGACTTTTCTTTGAAGCCTGTTTGTTATAATTGGATTATCTTTAATCAGATTATCAAAAAACTTTATGTAGGTTTCTACAACTATGTGAGGATACATTCCTTTATTAAGATAAGGCGGACAATAGCTACACCGTTGATTACACCAGCTATTAATTACAAAATTAATACTAAAACAATCATTTGTAATGCTTTTTATGGCAGGTTTAAAGTGGTTTTGCATGTTCACACCTCCAGCATAATGTATTAGATTTATTGTTGGTTAGCGAATCTACAATGTGTTTGTATGTTTTAGAATTGGTAATTTCTTCATAGGACTGTTCTATAAGATTACCCAATTTATGCTCCATACTCCAATCCATACAACAAAGATACACGTCACCATTCGGTAATAAGACATGTTGTTTTATTTTATTTGTAGAGCATTTTATGGCTATATTACAAGTGTTGTCTATTTTCTTAAATGCACTAACATTTCCAGCTCTGCTATTCCATCGAAAATAATCAGGAGTTAAAAAAGAAATTTTTGCCCGAGTTTTTGATAATAAGGATTGTATTGAAGAGTGTGGCTCGCTTCCAAAGAAAACTATTGCATCGCTATTCTCTAGGCTTTGCAGGCATTTTTCAACATTATGAATATAATTATTATCTATTATTAAGTTCATTGAATTATCGTTAACCGGCAAATGTAGAATAATATTATTATACTTTCGATTTAGAATTGTATTAATATTATCTTGCGATGCTCTATAAAGAGTTGTAGATATTCGTATATAATGTCCCCTATCCTTAGAAAGCTCAACCATCTTAAAACAATCTTTATGAAAAAAAGGTTCAGAGAATCCTGTAAAATGTATTCTTGTGGAATTTGGTAATTTATTTAAAATATAATTAAAATTTTCTAAAGATAATTTTTTTATATCTGAATCGTATTTGGATACAAAAGAGTCTTGTGGACAGTAGGAACATTTTATTCCACACCCCGCCACAGTGGTTATTTCTAATGCATCCATATATAGTATATAGTATATGCTTAATATTGTTCTACTAGCAATTAGTTATCGCTCTGGTTCTAATTGTCTTAGATCAATATTAGACCAGAATAAAGAAATATCTGCCAAGGGTGAAATATTCAGACCCTATTTTAAATTAAACAATGTTAATCGTGACTGTCTTCTAAATGAGATTGACACACGTTTGAATAGATTTAGGGAAAGAAGTGATAAGAATAAAGTTTTTTTATATACTAGTGTTGTAGATGAAATATTAAAGCTAGAAGAGTATGATTTGATCCGTAGCATTTTACCCAATAAATCAATCTTTCTATATCGGGAAGATCTCTTGGAACAGTACTGTTCAGTTAAGGTAGGAAAAGTAGCGGGTATCTATCAAGATACAGAGCAATCCAAAAAAGAGAAACAAAAAATAAGAATAGAGTTTAATCTTAATGAATATTTAAATTTTGTTGCTAGAATGAATCGGCATAGAGACTTCTTTTTTGCGTTTTATAAGAAATATAAGATAAATTATATTATTGTAGAATACAAAAGCATAATAAAACGGATAGAAGAAATATTTAAATTTTTAGATTTAGAATATAAAGGCGAGCTACCAATTACTATTAAATCTGAAAGTCGTCCATTGCACGAAATTATAATTAATTACTCAGATATACCGAATAACATAGATCATAGATTAGTAGTTGATGACATTATTTCTGCTTAATGTTCTCCTATCAATCGGACAGACCTTACAGATATCATTTTGCTTTCTATTTGCTAGAATTTTAGCAAAAAAATCTTTTGATTTCTCTGAATTAAATATCTCGCTAATAGTTTGCTTGTTTGCGTCGCCTATTATTACTTCTCCCTGATAATCATGACAACAAGGATTACATTCCCCGTTCCAATTTATAACAAATGAACCGGAGAAAATCGAGCAACTGTTGGGTATTGCTTCGGTAACTTTTTGCTGTGTCTGTTTATTAATTTGCTCTGTTTCAGTATATTCTGCCATATTAAAATTAGGCAGCTTGTAATATATGTTATCGTATAACCCTGAGAATTTATTTTTAATATTGACCAGATCTTGTGTATTGTAAGAAAATAAGACTGTTTGTATCTTTATTTTAGGTCGAGAAGGCATGCTACCATATTTGTCAAAATAGTATTTTATTCCCTCATGTATCTTGTCTAAATCCACACCCTTTCTATATGTTGCATTTAATTCTTTTGTTGATCCATCAATACTAACAACACACTCATTCAGTTTGCTCTTGGCTAGTAAATCTATATCTTCTTGTTTGTAGAAGACTAATCCGTTTGTAGATGTCCTGTGGTACACATTCTCTGGTATCATTTGATAGAGCTGGGACCACCTGGGGTGCAGAAAAGGCTCTCCATAATTGAAAGAGACTATTTGCACTTTGTGATTCAATTCTCTTACCTCATTCATTATTTTTTGAAATAATTCATTGGAAATGAACCCTTTTTTTCTATCCAAAGAATCAGAACCTGTTGGACATAGAGGGCATTTGGCATTACACGTGTTGGTAAGCTCTATCATGATGGAGCTAAGATGTCTATTCATATATGGGATGAACAAATTTATGTTCTTTTAATTTTAATTTTGCTTCTTTTTCATCTATAAATTCATCATAAAAATAACGGGCCCTTCCTTTCATATAAATTATAGAATAAAATTCAGCGTGATCATATAACTCTATATTTAGATCTTGGCAAGCTATGCCCATGAGTAATTCTGTTGAGAGAATGTATTCACCAGGTAATCCTCTTGCCAGGAAACTGTTTATTCTACTTGTTAAAAATTTATCATCTTCAAAATACTTTTCTTTTTTGAATGTTTGAATTACATCAGATCCAATTCCAAAGATTCCATTTTGTATAAATCTGGGTCTTATCAGATTTATAAGTTTATTTCCATCGTATATCTTTTTATCAAGAGTAGATTCAAACATTGTTCCAAACACAGTATTCTTTAACTCATTACCCAGCTCTATAGTACCCTGCACTCTTGAATCTGGATCTGCCTTTATTACAACATCTGTGTTGAGATCATCATACACATTGATTATATTGCGAAAGAAAGCACCTGGTGTTGCATTGGTATGTGATCTATCAAATAGATAATATATAAGATTATTATCGTGGCAGTATTTTCTTATATCTGGATCATCATTTCCATCGCTCATAACAGATATGGGACTATTAGGATAATATTTTTGTATCTGTAGAGCACTTGTTTTTAACAAATCAAAATCCTTATACACGGGTACTATGAAACCTATATTCATATTTGTAATACTTTCTTAAATATATTATTATTGTAGTTTCTTGCATTATTTTGAAATGCTGCCAACTCTTCTGTCAGTATACTGTACTTATTTTCATTATTCAAAATATCCATAATGTTACAATCGGCAGAATCAATTTGCTTCAAGCTATTATATTCTAGGAATTTCTTATTGGCAATTAGAGGTATTTTATTGGCTATACTATGTGTGAGAGATTCTGATGTCTTGATGCTAGTATAATCCACTTTGGAGCTATCGTAAGGTATGAGTAAAAACTTGAACCCTGCAATTTGTTTGTAAAAATCTGCATGGCTGCACAGGTCTATTGTTTTTGCGTTGCTTGAATGTATTTGCTTAATAGTCTCTTTGGATCCTTCACCTAGTAGCTTTATGCTGCAATTATTTTTTTGCATAAAAGAACTTATATATTCTATAGATATCTTATTTTCAAAAAAACGAGAGGTTACTCCAATCATATTTTCCTTGCATGCATTTAAATTTAGCGGTGTTTCTGTTTGAAAGAAGTAGTTTTCGCTAAATGACTTTTCATATACTCCGTTGGCTATATTTTTAGAGAGTGGAAAATACTTTTTAATTATGCTCTCACCATGGCTCAATGGTCTATGATGTACAAATATAAAATTATTTGTCTCTCGAAAAACAGGATTAGTATAAAACTCAGGAATTTTATTGTTAGATTCAAGTGCAGTTATTACTATAGAAACATCAAAGCACGGCACCTGTGTCAGAGGTAATTTATATAAATTACACAGTTCTTTGAAATTATATTTGTCACACGGATTATGATGGTAGAACATGGGCGATAATCCCAAACACTGTAAAGATTTGTATATCGATAGTGCTGTGGCATGGTGGTATTCTGTATTAACAATGATCCCTATTCTCATTTATATTTCTCGTATAAGTTTTTTAACGTAGATGTTATCTCATTTGGATCTTCCCCCGCTTTCGATAGCAAAGAGAATACAAATGAACTAAAACATTTTTTTGATTCAGAATATATCCACGGTTTACTATTACCGTGAAAATGTAGTATAGCTATATCTTTTATTGTATCTTTTGTTACTTGGCTTGTTACTGTGTTATATTTTTGAGGTAGAAGGGTCACAGTATCGCGAAAATATAGATTAAATGGGGACTGATCATTATACCATCTTCTTTTTTTAGCAAGATTTATCAAATTGTCTTTATGTTTTTTATCTATTATCTTTCGAGATAAGATCATGAGACCACAATTAAAGAAATTCTTTTCAAGATAATTTAAATCCAGAAGCATGTCGGGGTATTTTCTACAAGCTGCAAAATCACCAGAAAAAAGTAATAGATCTTTTATATCCTGTAATACAAGCATGTCTGAATCTATCATAACGATTTTGTCGTAGTTAAGATAAGACAACTCGAAAACATCAAATCTATAATACAGATTATAATTGTATTCTTCTTGTATGCCCTTGCATTGGTTATAATCTTCTTTTTTAACATGAATTATTTTAATTCTACTATATATTTTGGATAGTTCAGAAATAGATTTATCTGATAGATTTCCATCAGAAAGAATTAGATAATCCAGGTCAAACCATGGATTATTAGTTAGTAAGCTATTGAGCAAAGCTCTCATTGCAGGCATGAAATCATCATTTAGAGCAGTAAAAAAAGCTGTCATATGCTATCTTTATAATGCAAGAATTGCTCAATATCAATCTTTAGCTGCTTGTATTCCTGTTTTATTTGTATAATCCCGTTGTCTCGTTTCAACATTAACAAAGGATCAAAACGATTATTTTCATATATTTTATATCTGTTTATATAATTGCGTTTCTCAAGTTCTCCATGATAATTATGATAAACTACTCCTTGTAAATATCCTGTTTTTAAATTTTTACATTTATTATAATATTCTTGGATGGTGTGGTAATGATTTTCTGAATAAGGGTAATATGCAAATTTTTCCTTAGCAAAGCAGCTTTGGGGGTAAGGTATCATTTTTTCTTGAATAAAAGACCGGGCCATGATCGCATCACCGGTGCCTGCTATATTCATATCATACAATCCTCCAAGATGCAGAAAAACACTTTTTTTCATGGCCCAAGCAAATCCACAATGGCCGTGTCGGTTATTCACTTGCTTGGCGTAAACAAAACCGGCTACAGGATTTAATGGTTTGTTGTTTTTGTCCAGATGATAACAAGAATGAAACAATTGAAGCACATCATATCCTTCTTCAAATTTTTCCAAAGCTTTTGAATACCAATCAAGATCCTGAAAACAAACATCATTATCTATCCAAAAAACATGTTCTGTATCCTGAATATGATTCAGGATGGCCAGATTCAATAAATTTTCTTTTAAAAAGATTTTATCCTCGCTTTTGAATGTGTGATCAAAAGATATACCATCCTCCTGTATGCCGGAAACAATTGAAAAAGGGTATTTTTTCTTAAAAGTTTCTATCGACTCCTTCCTGTTTTTATTATTGAAGAAGTTGAAGTAGCTTGTAAAAATCATTATCCCTGGGCTTCTGTCCAAGAAACTTTACACAATGCTTGATTGGTGGGAGAAGATGATACAGGACGAACAAACACTGTTAAAATATCAGGTCCATTTGGATACACATTGTTACCGCCCAATATGGAATTGCCCAGATTTCTTATCAAATCGATAGGATAATTTGTAACTTGATTTCTTCCTGCATCTTGTTCGGCTGCCAAGAAACCCCCTATAACAACCCCAGCACTTACCGGCACTGTTCTAAGACTGGGGGTGCTATGATCAAGATATTGTGAAATGCTACCATTGCCTGCGTTAATCCAATTGCCTGAAACTGTCCACAAACTGCTTTCACAATTGAGTCTTATAAACACATTCAGTGCCTGACGTGTGACAATCTGCACGTCATTCAATACTAATATGGAACGATTAATTAGATTTCGAATTCCCACAAAACTTCCTATTCCATAATCTACGGCAGGCGCAAGACGAATAGAAATAAGGGGATAATCTCGGTTATCCAATAATGGAAGAGCTGCAGCAGATGTGCCTGCCGTGAACAAATATGATTTGTCCGGGGTGAATCCCCCGTCCATGATCACGGATGTGCCCCAATGTGAAAGAGCCGGAGAACAATTTTGATTGAATGAAAATAAATTGTTATAAGGATAAAATTGATGATAAGGAACACTCACAAGATTGCCAGCATTTCTTTGTTTTATTGTTAAAACCTGTTCACCGGTGCTGGTGGTTCTTATTTTATTGTAGCGCAAATATTCATAATCATATATTAATGTGCCGCTATTCGGTATGAAAAACGTTGCGCTGGATGGCACAGAAATTGTGGAGGCCAGCGGGGAAATGGTTTGGGTTGTAGCAATTTCTTTTCCTGTTAACAAATCGTATGCTTTATAGAATGCATTGTTTGTTTCAAGATTGTTTATTATATCAAAACTTGCTGTTGTTGCTTGACCGCTTTCTGTTAAAGGGGTTGTAGGCGGGGTAAAATTACCGTTTCTGTATTGGGCAAATCCGCTTGTTACGCGAATATCATCAAAATAACAATCAGCTGCATTTCCATAATACACACCGCCTAAATATAGATTTTCATATCCAAAACTATTAAAATTAGTTGCTGAAAGAACAGATATGCCATCCACGAACAGATCGCAACGTCCATTCAATCTTTGCAACACCATATGATGCCATCTGTTAGCAGAAAGAACATTGGTTGTGGAGGGACCAATAATATTTACACTATATGCATCAGCCAATCCCATGGATACAGTGGTGGCACTTGTGGTGCTTGTGGCAGTTTTATCTGCAAATATACCTAAACCAGCTCTGCCATAATATGCAGGTGCTCCCACAGTAAAAATTGTGTTTGTGTCTGAGTAGGCTTGACTAACTGGAAAAATAAATCTATTAAAGTAAACAAAACATTCAATTGTAAAATCTGACCCAAATCCCGTATAATTTCCATATATATATGATCCATAGTAATAGGGGTTTGCTTTAACACTATGAGTGCCAAATTTTACTGGAGATGTGTAATATGTGTAACCACTCCCACCGCCGAAACTACTCCATTTGTTGCTGGAAGTTGCTGAGTTAGCATTTGTGTTATCACAGTTATACAATGCTATCACTGCATTAGCTGAATTGGAATACCGGAACAAACTTGCACTCAATCTGGGTGTTGTAACAACATAAGGTCCATTTATGTTACTAGACTTTCTCACTTCTACTGTTCTTGGTTCAGACAAGTCGTTCAATGTGTTATAAGCAGTGAGATTGATTCGATCTGCTTGCAGAATATATCCTATTTTGGGTTTGTTTATGATCTCAAACCTTCCTGGCAAATTGCCGGAACGCATGTATGCTTCCAGATTAACATTGTTATTTTTCATTTGATGACAGAAAATAATGCTGCCATCCTTGGATCGAACACCCCAGCGTATTCTACCTGCACCATACCAACTGTAATCAAAATACAACATCTGCATTTTGTTTAAATCTATGGTGTATCCAGAAGCACCTGTGCCATCTATTTTATCCAGATTAAATTGATCCTGTGAAATGCGCATTTCCTCTGTTTTTGCATAACGAATAGCATTAACAGTAGAACCTATATATTTTGGAACTATTGTTAAAGTTGTATCACTGTTGATATCACTCACATAATAACTCATGCCTCGAATAACAATATAATCGCCTGTCCGGATTTGAGATAAAAATTTGGTATTGGTGCCTGTCACAACAGTGCTACCGGCCACAACACTTACAGTTCCTGTCATGTTGTTTGTGCTGGTTTTTCTTCCTACATAAAGTTTGTTTCCATCATATTCAAAAAAGATTCCGTTTTGCTCATCAAACAATCCTGTTCGAACTGATGCATCATTCCAATCCATAACATCTACTTTTCCAAGACCATCCGGATTCAAGTCTGTTGGTGCTGTAAGAGTGTTAAATTGTGTGGTTAAACTGCTGGATACAGGCAACAAAACTGTGAATGTATTTTGATCACCAACAGAAGCAACTGTGAATGTTGTATTATATCGATTAATTCCTCCTTTAACTGTAAGATCCCTGAGACGCACTGATGCACCTTGCAAATAGGTTGAAGGATTGGCAAAACCATGAGGTTGTTCTGTTGCAATTGTAATCACATAATATGATGATAAATTTTGATTAAAAGATGTTGCATCAACTGATATGCTGCGCATGTCATAGCTGGGTTTGAACAATAACCCTGTGCTAAACAATATGCTTTTTCCTGATTGATAACGGAAATAATTTCTTGTTTGACGAATAATTTGGGAATATGGAGAGTTATTAGCAGTTGTTATTTGCACTCCACCATCTGTTGCCCTGTGCAAAGCGTAACCTTCAGGTCGCACATACAAACGAGTGTTAGTAATATTCAGGCTTGTATTGCTTGCCGGAAACAAACCTGCAGTCAAATCAGATTGATATGTGAATGTTGTAGGTGAAATAATATTTTTTACTGTAAATGTTCCTGTGGTATAATCATTTGTGCGGGTAGAATCAACAACCCATATGGGTTGATTCAAAAAGAAATTATTAGGATTTGTGGTTGTTACCTGAACATCTGCAATTCCAGAAAGAGACACCATGCTAGTAAAAGGTATGGAAGCAGTATCATAAAATCCTCCGTTATAAACTGTTGTTTCAGCCGTTGCATAATTAACGTTGGGACGAATAACCAATCTTTTTCGAGGAGACATGGTGTATTGTCGAGCATTTTGGGCTGCTGTAATCAGGGCAACACCATCTGCCAAACCATTTAGAGTGTTAACAAACACAAGAGGTGTTCCCACTGTAAAAGAAAGACTGGGGGTAAATGTGCTGACCAAGTTTAATGTGAGACCACCTGCGGCTGAAGTGGCTGATAAGCTTTGAATTTGATCTGCCATTAAAACAGTATCATCTGTTTTAAGAAATACTGAAGGAGTATTATTCATCAATTCCAACGTTTCCCACTTGGGAGATTGAAGACTATATTCAAAATCCGTATCAATCAAAGACTGAGGATTGCTTGTACGGATTCTTTCTACTGCATCATTCTGTACTGGCTTTATTATTCGGTTGCCAATATTTGCACTATTATATGGAAAGCTCATCCTTGCGCCTCGGTCCATGAAACCCGGCACCTGACAGTCGATGAACCGGCTGTGTTGCATCTGGCATAAACAGTTAGAATATCCGGTCCATCCGGAAATGTAAGATTGCCGCCTAGAATACTGTTGCTTAATTCACGAATTGCATCAATTTCTGTGGTGGTAACTTGCAAACGACCCGTGCCTTGTTCGCTGGCAAAATACCCTAAGATAGTATCTCCGCCTGTTGGCAACGGACTTGTTCCTCGAACTGAATGATCAATATATTGGGCCAAGCTACCTGTACCCACATTAGTCCAATTGGATAAAGAATCAAACAAAGTTGAACTGCTGTTGAGTTTGACTGTTACATTTAATGTTTGACCTGTCACAATGCCTATTTGTTTTAAAGTCAAGAATGAACGATTGATAAGACTTCTTGTACCCACGGTTGCAGCAACAACACCTGTGTCAACAGAAGGTGCCAATTTCACGGATATAAGAGGAATATCATTCGCAGAAACAGCACTTAAATTAGATTGATTGATGGCTGTGAACAAATATGATTTGTCTTCGTCGAATCCACCATCCATGATCACGGATGTGCCCCAATGTGAGAGAGCCGGAGAACAATTTTGATTAATAGAATAAATGGATGATCTGTTAAGAATGAATTGTGGAATGCTTAATAATCCTCCTGTATTTCGGGTTGTGTTGATTAATATGCTTGAAACAGGAGCTGAAACAGTATCGTTTAATTTTGTATATGTTAAATTTTCATTTCCTATAACAAGATTTCCTGACGCAGGAATGCTTATGGTGGATAATAATCGGAAAACTGTGGCCCCGGACAATGCATAAAATGTTGCAGGCACTTCATTGTAATCCCTGTAAACTTTGTAATCACGATATGTGGTGGTCGGATCATTTGAAGCGGTCAATGTGGCTGTGGCACTGCTCAGAATAATTGCAGAAACAGCAGGTGAAAGTGAATAGTATGTTATATTATTTGAAGATTGCTTCAATTCATATATTCCACTTGTGGGTTGTGTGTTGGTAACTGAAACACCAAACAAATTGGTTTGAAGTGCGGTTGTTTTTTGGCTTTTGTTTATGATCTCAAATCGTCCTGGCAAATTTCCGGAACGCATGTATGCTTCAGTGTTAAAATTATTATTAATTAGTTCATGGCAATATATTATGCTTCCGTCCTCGCCTCGAACACCCCAACGTATTCTACCGGCACCATACCAACTGTAATCAAAATACACCATCTGCATTTTATTCAGATTGATGATATAACCGCTGGGTCCTGTTCCATCCAGTTTGTCTATATTAAATGATGTTTGAGGTACCCGTATTTCATCTGTTCTTGTTATGCGTATAAGGGAAATTGTGGGTCCTCGATATGCAGGAGACATATACAAAGATGTGTCACTATTAATTTTTGTAACCTGATAGCTCATTCCTTGAATAACAATATCATTTCCTTCTTGAAGTTGTGAGATGAATTTGGTGTTGGTTCCCGTCAAAATCGTGCTTCCGTTTACTGCAGAAACAGAACCTGTCATGTTTGCGGTGCTGGAACGTTTTACAGCAAAAAGTTGATTCCCATCGCACTCAAAAAATATTCCGTTTTGTTCATCAAACAATCCGCTTCGAACAACACTGTCATACCATCTAACCACTTCGACTTTTCCTATTCCACCCGGAGAAAGATCGCTGGGTCCATTATATATGCTTCCTGATACTGGAAGTTGTAATGTGAATGTCTTGCTGTCTGTAACAGTATTTACAAAATATGTTTGATTGTATGTGTTGGGTTCCAGTGTTGTTGTTAAATTTGTCAGTTTTACCAATGTTCCTTCTGTATATAAGTTTTTTCCAACAAATCCGTGATCCTGTTCTGTGACCACAGTAAGATTAAAGAAAGGATAAGATGTAACGTTATAATTTGCTGTGCTGACAGTCAGATTCTGAATATCATAACTGGGTTTAAATAACAAACCAGTGCTAAACAATATGCTTTTTCCTGATTGATAACGGAAATATTTTCGTGTTTGTCTTATGATTTGTGTGTAAGGAGTGCTGGTTCCTGGGTTAATTTGCACACCTCCATCTGTGGCACGGTGAAGTGCAACTCCAGTGGGTCGAACATAAAGAGCCGCACTGGTTGTGAACAAATTTGTATTGGTTGGGCTACCGGATATTGCATTCACTGATGAATATCTGAACACAGTATCAGAACGTATGGAAGTTATGTTAAATGGTCCGGTATGGGCGGATGATGCAGCTGCACTTGGATCAATCAAATATATGGGTTGATTCAGGAAAAACTGTTGAGGAAATTGTGTTTGTACTTGAAATTCAGTTGTTCCGCCTATGCCTGAAAGTGCAACAATAGGAATTCTTGCATTGCTGAAAAATCCGCCTGTGTATATGGTGGTGTTATCTGTTTTATAGTTGGCCACTGCCGGGTTGGGTTGTGTGCGAATGCTAACAAGCACATCGCTGGGTGTGCTGGATCCTGCTGTTCCTTGAGAAAATACTCCTTTGACCAATGCGCTGCCATCCACATTTGCCAGATCTGATGTTTCACGCAGAACCAATGGCATGCCTCCAAAAAATGCAGGGGTGGGTGTGTTTGATGTTTGCAGTCTGACCAAATTTCGGAACCCTGCAGTGTATAGGTCATACTGTACTCCAGCTCGAAATGGCAATTGTGTATCGATGGAAAAGCCATTGTTTCCAAGAGTTGCACCATCATTTGCAACAATAACTTTACTGGCCATGAAGAAATTTTTGAGAGGGCAAATAGTGATTCTGTTATTGTTTGGATAAAAAATATACATGGTGGCTACCCCTTCAGTGCCCCAGTTATTATAATAATCTACAGATTGTTTGTTATCCATAAATCCCAGTGTGAGCACAAGAAATCTTTCATTAGCAGCTCCAATGTTTTCCCGTTTTGAATAAACCCGTTTTGACTGGTAAGAGTTATTATAACCATATCCATTACCTGCATCATTTACATAGTAGCCATATAAATTACCTGGCCAATAATTGGTAATATATAATCCTGGAATGCTTGTAGTATTACCAGTTGTCCCGATGGCTCCAAAACTTGATCCTCTGTACAAGCCTGCAACACCACTTCGATCTAGATTGAAGGTGTTTACAGTCTGACCATAAAATAAAATATTAAAAGGCAGAGTGATTGATGCGTTAATATTATACTGGTCATAAGTGTATTGATAGTTGCCATACTGATCATACACATCAACAAGTGTGCCAGCAGCCACCTCTGTCCAACCTGAACTGATGGGACCATTTCGAGTGCTTCGAGGATCTGTTATGAATACCTCAGAACTTACTGCACTGAGCAATGTGGTAAAGCTGCTCAAATAAGGAGTTATGCTGGTGATTTGTTGATTGGTGAAGCTGGGTTCGTTTGCCCTTATATAAATGCTGGGAACATTGTTTGTTAGGGGTAGTGTTTCCCACTTGGAAGATTGAAGAGAGTATTCAAAATCTGTATCAATCAATGATTCAGGGTTGGATGCTCGAATGCGTTCCACTGCATCATTTTGAATAGGACGTATGAAATTGTTTGGATTCAGAATGCTGGCATCCACGATCAAATCATTATCTATCAAATAAGATGTTAAAGTGGGAAGTGTGGTGGTTGTTATACTTGTTGCAAGTGTTTGACCATCAATCTTTTTATTAACATTTGTAGGAGAAGATACAATTGGAACAATATCATATGGACCTAAGGCAGAAGCAGATGGTAACTCTGTAAATTTACGTTGAACTAACGCCATATATGTTATTTATTCATATAATAATATATTCTACATATAAAGAAGATATGAAAATAAAAGAATATTATATATTATATATAATATCAAGGCACATAGCTAAACGAAAAATCAGTTACCAATACTTGAAAATCACTCAGATATGAATATGCAGTGCTATGATTTCTGATGATACAAGCTGCTGTTGGCGCTACAGTGGCAGTGCATAATTTGCGGTATGTTTTGGTCAAATATCCCCCAATGCTTCTGGTCACTGTTTGACCGGCTCCTACGGTAAATGCACACAATCGAAACACCATGCTGGTGTTATCCAAAGAAAATCCATCGTGCAATCGGTACTGAATATAATTTAAAAAACTGTTGTAGGTGGCAGAAGTCATGTTGGTAACTGTGGAAGGAAACAAATTGTAGTCATCACTTTCACACCACAATTCTATGTTGAATGCAGATAGGGATCCAGCCCGGGCACTCACCGGGCTATTGCTATACAAGGACAACATGTCTGATCCATTGATGCCACTCAATCCCACATAAATCAAAGGTGGAGGTATTTGCGTATCTGTTAAATTTCTACTCAATCTCATTCTGCCTCGGTCCAATGGGGATATCATGGGCAACATTCTGCTGCCACACAATTTCCTCAATTGCATGTTAAATTCAACCAGGTTGTTGGTGCCACGGAATCCAAAATTAGTCTTTTTGGAAAAAAAGAACAAAAACATGGGATTGCCACCATTGGTTCCAACAGCAGTTCCGGCATATCTATTCGCTAGTATAATTAAATTGGGACTGGTTACTGTGCCAGCAACGGTAGCATTAAGAGCAAATCCTTGAAACGGTGTGTTGTTGGGGTCGTATATTGGTCTTTGTGTGCTGTTCCAACCAGATTCATAATTACCATAGGTATTTCCACGGCTGAATGTACGGGGGCGAGGTATCGTGGCACTATAAGCAGTAGCAAGTGTACTATAAGCAATATATTGATATGCACTCAATACATTGCCATGGCTGGTGTTGGCGCCTAATGTGTTATCTGCATTCAAATACCAACCAGTAAACGTTGCAGTTGGGTCTGTGGCAAAAAAAATGGGTTGATCATACAGAACACCTTGACTTGCTATGAAACCAGTTCTTACACCTCGGGTGGAAGGAAATTGCGCTTGAAATTGGCGACTGTAAAACTGAAATGTGGGGGCGATAGAATTACCAGAACCTCCAGTGGTAAATTCATATATTAATCCATTACTTGATGAGTCAGGGTATTTTTGTTCTTGTGTGCCTACGGCAAAACCTGGATCAATACTGTTAACAGCTCTGTAATCAAGAGTCCAGAATTCAGGTTCATCAATATAAACACCTGCAACACATCCCAGCGGTTCACCATTGCCGAAGTTGGTATCACCAAAAACGCCTGCCACCGGGTATGTGCCACTCAACACAGCATACTGTGTGCGTGTTGCATTAATAAAGATGTGTGGTCCTTTTGTTGTTTGTGTTTGACCTGATTCAGAAAAACCTGCCATGTTCAGATTCACTGTGCCTTTCAGGTCATAGAATGTGCCTGTGGTAGAACCTGCAGGTACTCCGCTGTGCTCTGGTAAAAATAACCAGCCTTGGGTACAATTGTCCCATATGTTCAATCGTTTCATGGTAACAATCAAATCATTGATCTGAACTTTGGCAGCATCTGTAATGGGTGTGCCTAGCTTGTTAAAATATGTCAGAGCTTCTGGTTCATAAACAATTCCGGTGTAGTATGTGGTGACTGGTGTTATCATGCCAAGCTACCTAATCCCCATACAAAATTATTATATTTGTATAGTAATGTGGAGGAGAAAGGTAATCGTACTTTTGATCCTGTTGCACACAATATTGGTACTTGTGTGGAAGATATGTGCAGGGTGTTAGTACCCAGAGTAACAAGAGTCACATTGAAATTATTGGAGAGGTTACTAGGAACAAGTACGCTAACAGAAGAGGTGGTGGTATCTACATGATATATGTTTCCATTGTCAGCGTCGGAAAAAGTATAACCATTTGGAAATTCAGCTAAAGTAATAGTTTTAGATATTCTGAATGTGACAAATGCACTAATAGCACAAAGAGTGGTGTAAGCTGAAGACCAATTGGCACTATTTGCACAAACGCTGGTATATGTGCTTCTCCACTTTATTGCATCAGCAGAAGCTGCTTGGCTATTCGTCCAACCTATAGATGTTAAGATATTTCCTGTATTTTCCCATCTTGCACTAAGATTATAAACAGTATCTGTTGTTGAATTCCATGCAGGGTAACCATCAATATTGCTATTCACCATTAGCAAATTGTCTTGTGTTATAAAGTCGTCTCCTGTTTCAGTTATTAAATAAGTAAACAATTCATTAACAGTTGCATCATAGAAACTGCTGTTTGCATTAAAAGAAGTATATGCTCCAGACCAATTGGCACTATTAGAATTCGTAGTAGTCCAATTGCTATTCCATTGATTGCTATTACCTCCATCTGCGTGGATAACACCTCTTGCACTCAAAGTAGCTGTTAATGTATCGGTTACGGTGAGCAGTATTCCTCTGTTACCTGCAACAGAAAAACGGGTAAGTGCGCTTGCGGCTTGAGCTAGGCTTGAAACTACCAGACCACCTGCGCCATCATATTGTATTTGTGAAGCGCTAGAGAGATTGGGAACAGATGAACTTCCTGCACTATCATTACTAAATGATATAACTCCAGACGCTGGAACTATTAATGTATTTGGCATATTATATTTCTGTCTGCAATTGAGGTATATCTTTTCTTATGGCTGTAAATGACCAGAAGAATTTATATTCACTTTTGTCAAACAGTTTCTTCTCACACTTGACTGTGAATGTGTTGTTATTCACATCTATATCATCCACAAACAATGTTTTGTTATGTTGATAATTAGTTAATTGAATATTTACACCCTCTTGATGTACAAGGCTGAAAATATAATCAGGAAGCGGGACTACAACTGAGTCACCGCATTTCACAGATCCATTGCCGGTTAATCGAATACCATGGTAAGGAGATTCCAAGCTTCCATATTGCAAATGCATGTCAGGTTTGGTGGGATGTGGAATATAGAATGACTTGGTTGCTGCTGCCACGTGATTGAAATATCCAATAGCTGAAGCACTGATATTACCAGTTACAGTTAAACCACTGCTGTTTACTCTTACACGCTCTGTACCTGCAATAGAAATTCCAATGTTGTTAGCGGCAGGTCTAAATAGACCTGAGTTGGTTTCATATCCAACATATACACTGGGAAATGCAGCACTACCATCAGCTGTTGTACCTATGACCCTGTCTGAAAGTACTCCCAGACTGGAAATATCCAGATTAGTATAGTTGTTTCTGGTATTGATACGGATACCATCACCGTCGCCAGTCAGGTATATGCCGCTATTGAAGTTAGTACCACTCAAAATAATGGCTGGGCTAGATGAAGAACCAGCTGTAGTTAGCACTATTTTTGGAGTGCTTAGTGTACCAGTCATGGTATCACCAGACAGTTTTACAAAGTTTGTGTTTACATAAGAAGTGCTGGCCCCGGATAGATAATTGGCACTATTATTAACAAGATTGGTATACGCAGTATTCCATTGATTGCTATTACCGCCAGAAGCAAACATAGTACCAGAAGCACTAAGACTACCGGTTACAGTTAGACTATTATTATTAACTTCTAAAACATTAACACGATTTGTATCGCCGCCTCCTGCACCAACCACAAACAATGCATTATTGTTTGGGTTATTATATTTTCCTACAACTGCTTGATAAGGTGTGCTGCTGAGTGAAATCAATCCTTCTCCACCCAAAGCCACCGAGTTGTCGCTGTAAACTGCATTATAATCACCCGCAAACGTACCAGACTTTTTGCCAAGTACAGCTCCGCGATATCCCAAACCATATGAGAAATCACCATATACTTCAGAGTTACCCAAGCCAACACATTTAACCATTCCACCGCTCAAGAAATTAGTACCATCAAAGTACCAAGGTTCCCGTTCAAAGTAAAATCCGGTGGTACCAAATGTGGGGCGGTGCACTGTGTCTTGAGTGCCACCATATAACAACCATCCAGCATTTCCTGCAGCACTTATGGGCCAGAATCTATTTTCAAATCCATATGAATCCATCAGATTGCACAATGCAAACTCCATGTCTGCTCCACTCACATTGATGACATAAGCATCAAAGTAACCAGTACGAACACCAGTAGGAAATGTGCCTTGTGCAAATGTATAAATTTTATCAGATGTGATGAAACCTGTACCTATTGGAGATGTGGATGGCATGGCAGTGGGTATCCACAGTGTCAGTGGTGAACCAGGTTTGAATCCGGAAAGAATAGATGATGTTGAGAAGCGAGCCAATGCATGCTTGGTCATGTTCCGATAACATCCAGTAATACCCACATATTGTGTGCTGGGATTGCTTCCTACCTGACTGGTAATTAGACTAACACCTGGATTACCACCATTAGTTCGTGATTGCAGATTTACAGCTTGAATACCTTTTTGAGCCGGTACCCAGTTACTACCTGAGCCAATAAAGAAATCAAACTGAAATGCGGAAAGACTTCCGCCATTTGATGAAACTTGAGTACATTGTGAATTGTAAATAACAGCTACAAGACCGACAAGACCTGGATTCAATGTTACACCCACAACAGAACCGGGAGTTATCAAATTATAATTACCTGCACCGAAAGTAGTATCCAATAAAATAACAACACCAGATACTCTGTCTGTGTTGGTTACAAGGCTGGCATTTCTGGTATCAAAATAACCACTTGTTGCAGCAATTGTAGTGCTGATTTGATATTGAGGAAGAGTGTGAACTAAAAATCTTTGAGTGTATGTGTTGCTACCATAATTATATACATTAAGACTTCCACCATTTGTCATTTGCCATGATTGTGTACTGTTGCTGGGTGCTCCTTGCCATTGAACGTGATTATGATCAGACCCTGCTGTGAAGTTGTTAATACCAGCACGGAATGACATGGCATGGGTTACTGCAGCGCGTCCATCACTCACAAAAGTGGTACCTGGATCCATTTGATCAACACCTTGGAGCCACATTCCATAGGTACCAAACCCAGGTAAGTTTCTTATGATATTATCATATGTTGGTGCGTGACCTTTGATAATAAAGCCACCCGGAGATGCAAACGTACCCAAAGAATCAAAATACAAAGAATTGTCAGTAAGTGTGGAACTTAATGCTACATAAGATGAATTTTTTACAAATGTGGCAAAGCTGGGTGAAAAGAGATTACCACCAGAACCTACACTCAAAGTACCCGTCATGGTATCGCCAGATATCTTTACAAAGTTTGTGTTTACATATGAAACGCTTGCTCCACTAAGATAATTGGCACTGTTATTAACAAGATTGGTATAAGCAGTGTTCCAGTTGGCACTGTTCTGAGTTATTGCTGTGCTGTTAAAACCACTTAAATACGCAGCACTGTTATAAATCAGATTTGTATAAGCAACGTTCCAGTTAGCACTGTTACTATGAACCAATAAATTTACCGCTGCATCACCACCACCGCCACCGCCACCTGAAAAAATATCCAAAAGATCAATACCACCAGATAAGATATGGCCATTGACATTCAGATTTCCGTTCATGGTACCGCCATTAGCATATTGAGTAGCTACCGATCCTCCTCCCCCTCCAAGATCCAGTATACGTTTGGCATAACCCATGGTGTCTTCTGCCACCCGTTTAACTTGAGAATCTGTATATTTTTTGCTTAAAGAAAGAATATCATTCTTTGCCTCCATCAACAATTGACCATCCTTGGGCAATTGATCCAATTTTTCCTGAACAAGTTTTATTTTTTCATCAAGAGAAGGTGTTCTTTCATTCAATTCACTTACGGTTTTTTCCAGTAATTCCTTTAAATCCTGTACATTTTTATTGAAATCTTTTTGAAGAGAGGATCTTTCTTTGGATATGAATTTGTTGATTTCATCACCAACATCTGTTTTCTTTTTTTCCAAATATTCATTTACAATATTTTCATTGGTGCTGTTTATTTCTTGAATTAGTTTTTCTTTGTATTGTTGAAGATCCACAACAAACTTTTCATCAAACAGTTTTTTAAGTTCATCAGATTTATCAACAATTTTGGATACAAAGTCCTCTCCTTTGTTTTCTAATAACTCAATCAATTCAGTCTTGCGTTCATCAATTCGTTCTTCAATAAAAATTTTTAGTTTTTCAATGCTATCATTTTCTATATTTTTAATTTTTGTATTGAAGTCTTTTTTAATTTCGTTTGTTTGTTCAACAAATACACTTTGTATAGAATCGTTGTAATCTTGAATTTTTTCGTCAATTATATCTTGTTTGGTTTTTAAATTTGTATCGAGAATTTTTTGTAATTTTTCAAGATTTTTTCTGTTAAAATCTTCCAATACTATTTTGATATCCTTACCATGAATTTGTTTTTGCTCATCCAATTCATTTTCAAAATTCTTTAGATTTATACTAAGCTTTTCTTTGATTGTATTTTCTTGTTTTTCTGAAACATTTAAAAATTCTTGAAGAAGACTTTGCTTATAATCATTAATCTTCTCTTCTATGATTCTTTCATTTTTTACAATCTGTTTTTGCTCTTCCAGTTCTTTTCTTTCCTTAACAAGTCTTGCTTTTTCCTCTATCAGACTCTGCTCAAGTTGTTTTGCTTTCCGGATATATTCCTGATCCTGTTTTATTTTGTTTATGCTTTCAGAAACATCCAAGGGTTTTGCAGGTTTGACCTGTGCTTTACTAGTTTCAACTATCAGTTGTTTCTTTTCAGGAAGCTTGAATGAATCCGCAACAGATGTTTCACCTTTTGGATTAAAGGTTGAAAATGGAGTTTCTCCTTTTTCATTTAAAATTACCTGAAACTTTACATTTTTGTATGTTTGACCATCCGGAGTAGTAACATCCGTAATAATATATTTTTTATTATTTTCAGTTACGTATTTATGTACAAAATCTTTATCCTTTGTGCTAAAATTGCCTGTTTCAAACAGTTCATCTCTAAAGCTTTTACAAAATATAACATTTTGACCATTAACATCTTGTATAAGATTAATGGGTATTCGTTTATCTAAAACTACCTTGATATGATCCACTTGGTTATTTATATATTTTATTCATGTTTCAAGGCTATTGACATTATATCTTAATAGTTTATAAAAGAATCATGAGTGAAACATTTAAGGTAAAAAAACACAAAGATGGTGGTTGGGAAATCTTTGGAATAGATTCCAAAACCAAAACAGAAATGCAAATTGGTTATATCGGAGAAAATCTTCCTGTGGAAGCTTATGCGCCTCCTGGTTCTCAAATTCAAAAATGAGATGGATGGTGCTGGCTTTGACTTTTGCATTGGCTGGCTGTTCTACAACCGCTAATTCCAAAAAAAGAATGGGTCCGGGAATGCATGAAGATTCCCAGGATTTACGGGTGGGTGGATATGTTAACTGATATCCTTATATAATTTCTTATAAGGATTATCGCCAAAATAATCGTTCAGATCTTCAGCATATTCATCATTATCAAATGATGATAACGGTTCATTTACTGTTGTCATAATCATCCCAGTTTTGTTTTTTGTCGCCGTAATATTCCCGGGCATATTTGTTTTCCAATAGTAGTTGTCGAAGACTTTTACCGTCCATTATAACATCGCCCAGCAATCTTCCTCCATACTTGTCCCAGGATAACACTTTAATTTTAATATCTTTGGCATTTTGCAAAAGATTCTTTGTGAAAGAACTGGCCTGTTCCCCCATCTTTCTTTCATGATCATCTTGCGCCCTCCATCCTTTTTCAGGTGTATCCACACCATATACCCTGATATATAAATGATTACTCAGTTCAACTGGTAAAAAGTCTACCTGCACTTCCACAGTATCGCCATCCACGGCTTTTATCACTTTCCATGAGTAAAGATTGTCTGGTTCAGCATGACATAAGCATGCAAAACCTATTATTAACAAAAACTTTTTCATTATTAATTATTTACAAAATAACTAAATAATAGAGTGAGGTTCGAACAATTATTATATAAAAATTATTTGGCTATTAATGAGGATACATTCTCGTCTGAGAACGATTGTACACTACTCAGCATTTCTAAACCGAATAGCAAAATACCGTTTTATAACCTAAATCTTCCGGCTGGTTATACTTGTCCGTTTGCTGACAAATGCTTGAGCAAAGCAGATCGGGAAACAGGTAAAATCAAAGAAGGTGAAAAAGGTGAAGATGAGTACCGTTGCTATGCAGCTTCACAAGAAGCTGTTTATTCCAACACAAGAAATCAACGCCACAATAATTTTGATCTGCTTCTTTCCAAAAAAACATCAGATGAAATGGCAGATTTGATCGTAGATTCTATTCAAGCTGAAATACCTATGCGGGAAAAGATTTTCCGTATTCATAGCAGTGGAGACTTTTTTAACCTGCAATATCTACAAGCTTGGATCAAAGTGGCGGAACGCATGCCCAATATAAAATTTTATGCTTATACCAAAAGCATTCCGTATTGGGTTGCTTTAAAAGATCAAATACCAAACAATCTTATCCTGACAGCATCTTTAGGAAGCAAACATGACAAATTGATCATGGATAATAATTTAAAATATTCAGTAGTTGTGTTTAGTAATGAAGAAGCTGAAAATTATGTGTTGCCCAAATATTGGCAGGAAAAGCTTGGTCGAGAAAAAGGTTTGGTGGTTGATCATGATGACCATATGGCATATGAAAACAACGAACCGTTTGCATTGTTGATACATGGTGTTCAACCCAAAGGGACGGTGGCAGCTGCAGCTTTAAAGAAATTGGGTGGTATTGGTGGTATCAGCAGTTACAGCAAGAAATAATATAAATATTAATATGGGCTGGGAATACTTTTTAATCGGTATTGGAATACTTGGATGTGTATTTTTGGCTGTTTGTAAGTTTCTTTTTTCAAAAGACAATGAAAATCTTGATGTGTATTACACCAAAGAAGTACAGGAAACTGAGGAATTTTTACAAGCCAAACAAGTGTTTGTCAGGGATCCTAGTGAATATCACGACAAGGATAAAGATGGTGTGGATGATATTTTGGAAAACTAACTATTGCTTTTCAAAACAATCTTTACCGGCTTGATGCTCAAAAGTCAATAATCCGCAACGGGCAGATTTGATATTGGTACAAACTCCATAATCGCAGTCAATCTGTGTTTTTATATTATATAAAGGTCTGAAATGTTTGCATCCACAACTGCAATCAGGATAATCTTCTTTTTCGTTTTCCCAACGTTTCACCTTTCCCCACGGCAAATAATCAGTTGCCCGTTTGCAAAGAACGGTTTGAAGGTTTAATTCTGGTTTGTTTATATTATTTGGTTTCAGAATTTCCAGAATCTTCTTCATCCGTATCCTCATCGTTATAATCCTCTACTGCATCATGTAATATGATTTGAATAAGAAAAAATACTGCCAATGCCCACCACCAACCGCTTACAGGATTTTCTTTAATGAAAGTCACATAAGCAAAAAGTCCCATGACAAAACAAGCCAGAAATGTTGCACTCCATGTTCTCATAGTTTTTTTCTCCTTTTAACATGGATATGGTTGATCATAGTATTTGCCATGTCAATCACACCATTAACATAACCAGAGTTTACATTATTATACATACACAACAAACCAAACTTTTCTTTCACCTGAGTAAATTCCACTTGAGGGTATTTGTCAGAAATATGTTTATTATTGTCAGTCATGGTTTGAATACATTGACAAGCAGCATATATCACATCAAACCATTCATCCGGACATTCAATGCCCCAACACATGCAGGTCACACTCATGTCTTCATCTTTTTGAGCAAACAACTTGGGAAAATCTTTAAACAGTTTGTCTTGTAATTCTTGTTTCATAATGCTTCCACAAGTTCTTCTTCATTCACATTTTCAAATTCCACCTCTTCAAGAGGAGCAAATCGTTCACTGTTGAAACCCAGTTCCTGGGGTCCACTTTTACAGGTGGGATCAATTGGATTTTTTACTTCATTCAAAATAATACCCACGCTTCCTCCGTCTTTGTCTTTAAGATCTTCTTTTCCTATATAAACATCTCGAACAGTGTATGTGATATCCTTTTTAGGCAATTGAGCATACAATTTATAAACCCAAGCTTCAAAAGCATCGTTTATGCATACAACCTGTTGACCTTTCATAAACATGAAAGGATAGTATCAAAATGTTTTATTTTGTCAACAGATTGAATTAATAAAAAGAATGATAAGATAAATCATGATTAAACACGTAGACATAGTATTTGGACTTTGTTGGGGAGATGAAGGTAAAGGAAAGATAACTTACAATCTCTCAAAGAATTATGATTATGTCTGCAGATGGAATGGGGGAAGCAATGCAGGTCACACCATTTATAAAGATGGTAAAATGTATAAAACCCATCTTGTACCTTCTGGTATTTTCAATGAAAAGAAATGTATTATTGGTCCCAACTGTATTGTGCATCCTGAATCATTTTACAAGGAAATCGAATATCTTAAAGATGTGGGTGTGGATACACATCTCATCAAGATTGCGCCAAATGCCCATGTTATCACAGACAAGCATATTGAATATGACAACAAACATTTAAAGGAAAAGCTTGGAACAACCGGTAAAGGTATTGCTCCATGTTATTCTGATAAAATGCTTCGTTGCGGAACTCTTGCCAAAGATGCAATTGATGCAAAATATATCTGGGATGGTGAATTGAAAGGGAACGTTCTTTGTGAAGGTGCCCAATCATTCTGGCTAGACATTAACTTTGGTGTTTATCCTTATGTTACCAGCAGTGAAACCCTTCCTTATGCTGCTTGTAGTCTTGGATTTTCACCTCGCAAGATCCGGGATATCATAGGCGTTTGTAAGGCATATGATACCAAGAGTGGTTTGGATCCAAGATTCCCGGAAGATTCAGTCAAGGATCCAATGTTCAGCAAAATCATTGAAATCGGACATGAATATGGAACAACCACGAACCGCAAGCGCAAGGTGAATTGGCTGAATCTTACTCTTCTTAATTATGCGATTGAGAAATCAGGCTGTGACATCATTTACAGCAACAAATGGGATGTGCTGGATAAGGTTAAAATGTATAAAATTATTCACAATCACACTGTGATTGAATTAGAGAACAAGGAAAAAATGATTCAATTCTTCCAGGAGAATTTATCTAAAGAAATTAAGAAGATTCATTATTCGGCGGATCCTGAAAATATCTGATTTGTTTTTTCTGCGATTAATCTCATCAAGAATTATTACCTGTACTTCACATAGATAACTCTTGGGTATGCAACTGCCATCCCCATTTTCAATTTTTTGATCTTGCCATGCTTGGGCAATACCTAACCCAAAATATATTGTCTCAAGTTGTTCTGTTGTAACCTTCATCCCTACAGGATACCAGAACTATTATTTTGTCAATCTATCTATCCACTTAGTCCTATGATTACAAACCCAATCCAAAAGAGCCCGTTCAAACCCTACATCCCTTCCTTCCCGTTCACTCATATACCATTTATTTTTTAAAATCTCTTCCCTTTCTTCTGAGAATCTTTTATATAAATCAGAGTTTTTAATCATTTCTGAAATTCCACCTATCACACCAGCACCGCCACTTTGATTGCTTATATACATATTTACTCACTTTTTCTTCAAAATTATACCTTTGCAGTCTATTTTTGTAAATTTATTGGGTTGACCGATATAATATAAAAGTTTCACAACATCTTTCAGCTCTTCCACTTCTTTTTCAAGCTTGGTAATTCGTTCCAGAATCTTTTCTTTCTTTAGATTCACTTTAAGATTTAATATAAAATCTTTTGTTCCAGTTTAAACAATAAACTGGGAATTCTTTGGCTATATTTATGGGCCAATCTTAAAGCTAATTTTACAGGCTTGTTATAAACATTATTCAAGATTTTATAAGATAGTTTGCTTACCTTTTCGCTATGAAGTCGCATTTCTTCTGCCCACTTATGTTCCACCATTAATCTTTCAGAGTAAGTCGTATCATCTTCTCGTTTAGCATTTACCAATTTTATGCTTTTAACTTTTCCTTTGATTACATTGGCTTTATAATCAATGCTGTAATAACGACCATCTTGCTTTGCTTTTTCATAAGCATAAAACTCCACATCACCCGTATGATTTGTTTTTTCCCATATTCTGCTGTTTACTTTTAATCGAAAAGATCCGAATTGTTTACCATATGTTTTAATATCCTGCTTTTTTTCTTCAGGAGTGCTGTCCCGGTATTCAATACGTTCCACAAACAAATCTCCGTTCTTTTTAATTGTATAGGTAAGAAGTGCATTTTCCAAATCTTTGGTTTGATATTCCAATCGTGTCAGATCGAAATCCTTTCCCAGAAATTTTTCAATCAGCTTGTTTGTAGGCAACTTGGTTTCTACTTTGATGGTGTCGAACATTCCCATGGTATTTCTCCTTTTTGTTTATTTAGCGGTAAAATATAACTTTCAACTGTCTGTTTCAAATATTGTAAAAATCTTTGCTCATCATATTTTGGTAAATTAACAATACTACGTGTTTTTGCACTATTCAGTTTATAACAAATATCATGACCAAGCCGATCCTCCACAAAACTGATAAGACTTTCTGGTTTGTTTAATATTTTTAAAATATGTTTAGCCAAAGAAATGTTATCTAATCTATAGGCAGAACCAATATTATATATTTCTCCAATTTTACCCTTTTCACTGAGATCAATAATGGCATTGGCATGATCATCCACATATATCCATTCCCTCACATTCATTCCATTACCATAAACCGGTATGTTTCTGTCATTCAAAGCACTGTTTAAAACAACCGGTATGAATTTTTCAGAATGTTGTCCAGGCCCATAGTTGTTGCAACACCGAGTAACTATCACTGGAAATTTGTTGGTGTGATAAGAAGCCAGAACAATAAGATCTGAACTTGCCTTCGTCGAGCTGTATATGCTACTAGGTTTGAGATGGTCTGTTTCCTTGCTTGGATCTGAATCAATATTCAACGATCCGTACACCTCATCAGTGCTGACATGCATAAACTTTTTATATTTGTTTTGAAGACCAAAAAGAATATTGAATGTACCTGTTACATTTGAATCTACAAAACCATTAGGAGAAGTGATGCTTCGATCCACATGACTTTCAGCTGCAAGATGAAACACACAATCTATCGGTTCAGAAACAGTAGCACAAAACACACCTAGCCATTTTCTATCGGATAGATCCAGTTCAATAAATTCAACATCATAGGATCTAAGACTTTTTTTGTCAGACCCTATTCCAAGCTTGTCCAAAACAATAATATGAGAATCTGGATACCTGTTGCGCAGATTCTTGACCAGATGTCGGCCAATGAATCCTGCTCCTCCTGTTACAATAAATGTCATTTTAGCCATATGCTTGTTGGATCAAAAGTTTGTGTATCTAGGAAATCCCATACTTTCCATTTATTCGTTCCTTTCATACTTTCAATAACATTATTAATTAATGCACAAATATCTTCCAAATGCCATACATCATCCATCAGTTTTTTTCCATGATATCGGCTACGATGAGCTACATGATCTGCATAACTGTATGCAAAACCACAGAAAGGAGGAATTACACAACCCAAACCGCAAAGAACACCTTGAATTCTGCTTGCAACTTCTTGACCTCCCACAGAGTGCATTGTCACAATTGCTCCTGCAGGTTTTCCTAAAAGATGTTTCTTTCCTTCCAATTCAGTCATTTTTTCAAAAAGACTTTGCATGGGACTTCCCCAGCTTTGCCAGTATGTTCCTGTACAAAAAACAAACGCATCACTGGTTTTTATGTATTTTCTCACAAGGAGCCAATTAAAACTGGGTGTGAGATGAATAACCCGTACTTTTATTTCTGGATCGATTTTATTAATGGTTTTACGTAATTTCTTAATAAGATTATGTGTATTTCCAGTCCGACCTCCAAGAGATCCATTAATGATTGAAATGGTATATTTCTTTCCTTCGGTCATGCTTCTTTTATAGCAATATGGTTTACATAAGCAACATTTTTATAAATAATAAAATGGTACAAGCATGGTTATGGGGTTTATTGCTAAAAATTGAAGAAACTGCTGAAAAATTTGTATCAATTGTTATAAAAATAAAATGATTAAAAATAAAGCAGATTTCATTATGGGTATTGGTTATGTCTATCACGATGACAAAGGCAGGCGGTATGTTTTTGACACAAAACATGAAATGAATAAATTTATACAAGAATTAAGGAATAAGAAAGAAAAGCCCAAGCCCAAAGATGATTATGATAAAATACGAATTGCCAACTTTAAACCTCAAATAGAATTGTTGCACCGCAGGGGTATTGGAATTTAATTGACACAACATTCATTGTCTGTATAACAAAAGAATGCGTCGAGGCATTTGTTGTATTGTTCTTAGCTTGCAGGATATGGTTGAACCTAAAAAGTTCAAAACCATGACTTATAAAAAGTTCAGCAGCATGAACCGCAAAGATGGTTTGCAAGATCTGGGTAATCGCATTCTTAACAATATGATGGTGACAGGTGAAGCCATCAAATTCTGTTATCAAAACAATTACACTTATCGTCTGAGCAGTGATTTGTTTCCGCTTATCACATATGACAAAGCCAAAATACGATTGGAAGATTTGCCTAATTATATGGAAATATCTGATACCATTCTGCTTATTCGGGATTATCTAAAAGAGCATCCTGTTCGCTTATCATCCCATCCCAGTGAATTTAATGTGTTGGCCACCGAGAACAAAGATGCATTGAATCGCACCATTAATGAACTGAACTTCACTGGTTGGTTTCTTACCCAATTGGGTTGTCCTTTGGATTACAACAGCCCCATCAACATTCACATCAACAACAGTAGGGGCAACTTTGATGATATTGCTAAACGGTTTGTGGATAATCTAGGATCATTAACAGAGGATGCTCGTAAACGATTGGTTGTGGAAAATGATGATAAAGGCAAATGCTGGAGTGTACGCAAACTTACCCGTCATCTTTATCCTGTGTTTCAAATGCCTTTGACGTTTGATTATCTGCATCACAAATGCCATCCGGATGACATGATTGAAAAAGATGCATTTGGTTTGTGCAAGGACACTTGGCGGGGATATCGTCCTTTATTTCATTATAGCGAAAGCAGGGAAGGCAAAAATCCTCGGGCTCATGCTGATTATGTGAAACAACTTCCTGATACCTACGGACTGGATGATATTGATATTGATTTTGAATTTAAAATGAAAGACAAAGCTTTTATTAATATAAATTAAATCGCTTCAATAATATTCATTGATGCTAAAAAATGCCTATTGTCATCGCTGTCCATAAATCTAATTTAGTTGCGCTATCCAATCTTTGAACACACATAGTTAAAGTTTTTCCATTTGCAGACAATGGTATGTTGCTTAATGTACTCTCAGCTTCTGAGTTCTTACCAATCACAATGCCACTATGTCTTTTTGTTCCACCTGTAAAACCGTTGGGAGTATTGCTTCCAAATGCATCAGTATAGAATCGGTATTCAGCATCTGTATTTACAGAAGAAAAAGCTGGTACTGTGCCCGTTATTGTTGCATCCTCATACCACACATACCCTATAGTGCTTGAATTGGCATTATTGTTGCCTAATTCATATTCTAATATTTTTACAATTTTAGATGCAGTGTTTTTAGCTCTTATTGTAATCATAGGAATTAAATCATCAGACATGGTCCAACCACGATGAGTAAAAATACCGAAATTATGAAATGTATAAATTTCTGGTACTTGTTCTAATATAGTGGCAGTTACATTTCCAGACACCGGAGACACACCATATGTTTTTACTGCAACAGCACCTACTCTCGTTATTCCTATCGTGTCGATTTGTGTTACCTGTGCATAAACATCATTTCCTGTGCTATGATCAATGATGCCTACATCCCCGATGTTTACATTGCTTGCACTAAGTGTTATGTTGAAATCCTCTGGATTAGCAATATAACTTAAAACTGCATATTTTGGAAATACATCAACTGAAGAAATTGGAGGATACGAACAACCTGGAGGAAAAAGGGTACTATCAAGATATCTTAACTTTGTTACAGAAATTGCAGGATACCGAGTGTCACCCGGACTGTATTGTACAAATTTACCATACTCAGCCGTCTGATAATTAGACACTACATTGGTGGTGTAACTCACCAAAATATTTAATAAATTAAATTATTAATTACTGAATTTCGCCAGGATTATAACCCAGCTCTTTGGACACATCAATCTCATCTTCACCAGTATCTTCATCGCTGTCTAGAGTTTCTACTTCCTTGGGTTCTTCAGTTTCAGGAGCGGCTTCGCCTTTTTTGGTTAATATGCCAAAAGCTACAAGATCATCCAATATGGCTTTTTCTTGCTTTCCGGCAGGAACATCTGGAAGTTGTTTGGTTTGAGAATCTTCCCTATAATTCTGAAGGGAGCGAACAATATCACCCAAAGATTCTGATCCAGGAATTTCATCCGGAAGATATTTTGCAAAACTGCGATAAAACTTTTGAAGACCAACTGGGATTTTAGCAAAATTAACGTTTAGATTCTTTTCAAAATCCGATACGGCCAGCTTTTTGCTGATATAAGCTTCAAAAATAAGTTTGCTGTCATTGTTCATTTCTTATAATATATTTAGTCTTGTTCCGCATCAGAAGCTGTTTTTTTGGATTTAAGAATTAATCCCTGAACAATACGTTCTCCTTCTTTATCTCCTTTGAATACCTTTTTGATATCTTCAATAGGAAGGGCAAGAACGCTTTGATACACAAAAGGAATATACTTTTGATCTTCAGTGCCTACCAATTCAAATATTTTGTTCCAAAGTTCAGGTCCAGCAATCGTATCTGTAACTTCCTGTTCAATCACATCCTTCTTGAGTTTACGTTCCACTGCAGCTTCTGGAACACTCTTGTCCGGATCAATTGCCAAATATTCATAAATTCCTTTAACAATCTCATGAACCAAATAAGGAAATGTTTTGGCTAATGCTTTGATTGTATAAATGTCACCTTCTGGAACAACTTCTTCACTTCCTTGGGCAGCAGCTTCAATCATGGGCAAGCTGAAATTTTCAATTGGAGGTGCAACAAAATAAAACAATTGAGCAACAGTTGTTATTAATCCATAATTGTAAATTAAACTTTTGTCCATTTCGTCCAGTTGATTTTTAACAAGATTAAAAAGATAAAGTTTGCTGACAGCATTTCCCTGCATGAGTGTGTTGGCCAAACGACGACGCAATTTGGTTTCAGTATCATCAAAAAGATTTTCTGCCACAATTTGATTCAGTTCTTCCAAATCAGAAAGTCCTTCCACATCTGGAAGCAGTTTGTCTTGGGCTTCTTGTTCAGATTGTGTGACTGCATTTTTGAGATCAGGTGTTCCCAGTTTGGCAACAATCTTGAGACGGTTAGAATCCACCAGCTTTTTAACAAATTCAAATTCAGGAAGATCCAGCACAACTTGAACAGCCATCTTTTCCAACTTGGCTTTGTTTGCACTTTCCACTTCACTGATTTTATTGAATGCAGCAAAAACCTTGGATACCAATTGAGGAAAATTTTGTTGTGTTACCGGAGCTTTGGTATAATGCTGTATTCTCTCTAGCAATTTCTGATAAGCATCTGAAACAATCAATTCATAATAATCCTGTGCTTTTTCCGGAAGCACACCCAATATTTCTTCGGTTCCAGCTTCAAGCTGTTTGCGTTTCTCTGGATCGATCAGATCAGGTTGTTCACCTGTTTCAATTGCTTCCCGGAAGTTTTTCATTATCAGGATAGGTTTTTGCGATATTTGAAAAACAGATTAACGTCAGGATTGCGTTTCTTTTCTTCAGCTTCTTCCTCTTCTTCGCTTCCTTTTGGAACAAGACCTTTTGGACGAGGTTGAAAACCAGGACGCGGTTCAAGAGGGTTGCGACGAGGCGGAGATTTGGGTTCAGTGCTGGGCTTTTCAGTATCAGGCTTCACATCCGGCTTTTCAGTAGGAGGTGCTGCCGGAGCAGGTTGCTCTGTTAAATATTTTGTAAATAAATCCTTGAAGCTTTTCATTAATATTATTTAATCTTTTTAAACTAAAATAAGGTCAATTAACCTTATCAATTACCTTATCAACAATGCTATCGGCAGGTTTACCTTCTTTACGCCAACTGTTAAGAATTGCATAATACACCAAGTATTGAGGATCCATGATATACAGCTTGTTTCCTTTTTTATCACTAAATTCTGTGACACCATCATTTTCTTTCAATTCCACACCTTTATAACTCTTGAATTTAACGTGATATGCTTTGACAAGAGTATTGTATCGCAAAACACCAAAGGCGGTTAATATTCCTTTACCATCATCAGTAAATCCGATAAAACCGCTGTTTTGCACATCATAACCTGTGGGTGTACTGGCATCATAACTGGCCACTTCATCCTTGATCTTGTCAGGTGTCACAGTGCTACACCCTGCAATCAAAAGACTACTCAGAGAGAAGATTGCGAATTTCTTTAACATCCTTTTCCTTTATGGCTTTTTCTGTTTTGCTTGTGTAATCCACTTCTTTTTGTTTTTCGTGACGATCCTTCATTTCAGGAGTGTTCTTGGCATTAAACAAATTATTGATTGCACTGAATACTTGGGTTATGGCCGTAAGCACTGCGGTTACTATGTTTGTGGGCATATTGTTACTTATCGCTTATTTTAGGCAAATCAACTTTAGGTTCTTCATCTCTTTTAACATCACTGATGGTTTGATCAATAAATGCCCGCCATGCTATGAATCCTTGTAAAAAAAAGTTTATAATTATTTGTGCATATATTACGGGGCTTATTTCATTAAATTGCTTAAAACCGCTCAGATCTGACATAAGGGCTGTCAGAGATGCTATGCTTATGTAAAGAAAACCCCTTAAGAATATTTTTTTAATTTTGAATCTCTTTGCCATCAATAGTATTTAGCAAAGAAATTACCTCATCTTCAAGAAATGGCATGCCTATTTTTTTCCAAATTCCTTCAAAGCTTTCATAATTTTTTATATTTTTTCTTTTGAGCCAATACACTGTTAAACGACTGGGTTTCTTTCCGGTCATTTTGGAAAATATATGAGCATATAAACTCAACTGAAGAGCATATGTGAAATATTCGTTGCAAGGCAAATGACTAATAGGATCCATGAAATGACTGCTTTCCCACTGACTTGTTGAATATGAAAACTTTTTGTTTGTTTTATAATCAATCACTTCAAAGAAATTATTATCGATATATTCTGCAATAAGATCTGCTGTTCCTGCAATATGATGATCCATGTCATAAATCATGGTTTCACTCAATACTTTTTTATCCTGAAGCCGATGATCCAGGTTCATTTTTTTCACAAAAGGTTTCAGGCTGTCATCACATTCTTTTCCTTCCAAATGATTTTGGATGTTGTTATGAATACGGGTGCCAAAACTTGTTCCTTTGTTTTTAATTTCTTCCCATTCATTCAAAACTTCCTGTTTTACAACTCCTCGTCGCAAGGCTATGCGTTCCGCTATTTTCTCAAAATCAGTTTTTGGTTTAAATTCTCCAATAAAAGTTGTTACACTTTTAAACAATTGACCATCTGATATTCTTGTATATGAATGTTTCTCTGCATCAAAAATAATTGGACAAGAAATTGACATCCATCGTTTATAACATAAGATAATTTAAATTCAATGGCACATGGCACATCGTATACCAAAAACATCAAAAAATTTAAAGGTTGCAAAATCGGCACCTTCAACAGAACAAGTCTCAAAACTCGCTTACTCCTTGGTAAAGCATGTAATGACCGCATGCCTGGATTCAGAAAAGCATTATTCTGGGGAGTGGTATGCAGAGGGATACAAATGGCACCTGACACGCTCCATCAGGCATGCAACAAACTCGTTGATGCTGGTAGAGAATTTGGACAAAGACTGCAGCAACGAAACCGCCCTTGATCATGCCAAAGGTGCTGCCATACGAGCATTGATGGCAGTTGTTTGTTTACAAAACAAGATCAAATAATTTTACGGACTTTCACGCCGTAAAAATCAAATATCTCCAAACCTTCTGGATCTGTTATATAATCCTCACCATATATCACTTCTGGAACACCCCACGCACATATCATACGGGCACAATAATTGCAGGGTAAAAGTGTGCTGGCTATTAATCGGCATTCACCCCGTTCAAAAAGACTAAGAAGATTTGTTTCGGCATGTATCATGTATTTTCTTCGTTCATCTCGATCATTCCAAAAATTTTCATCCACATTTTTTCCGGATGCAAGACCATTATAAGCCACACCCAGAACACGATTGTCGAAAGAAAGAGCACATGCTCCTACTTTTTTGTGAGGATCCTCACTTCTTTTGCTTGCTTCGATTGCAAGATTCAGAGCATATTTATCCCAACTTAAACGCATGCTGAATTATAACATATAAAATATATTTTCAACAAACACCACCAAAAGTTATCTAAATACTATTATGGAATCGGTTGCAAAAATACTGACAGAAAACAACAAGCATCTTTCTGATGCACTATATGTTGGGTATGATGATGAGAATGATACCGTTCTATTGGTATGTGAACATGCATTTATTGAAAAATTTCAAAAGATGTTCAGCAAATATGGCAATCAGAGTGTTTATTTCGAGGAAACTGAATCAGCAGGGATAATGGTTTATATATAAATTATTCCAAGTCTTCCAAAAATTTTTCCCCTATACCAAAAGTTTTTTCTAGAATTTGTTTTTCTTCCTTGTTTAAAAACAATCTGCCCACATTGTTTCCTTCAATATACAAATCTGCATGTACTATCCCGTTGGATAGTTTGGAAATAATGTCTAATTTTACCGATTGGTTCAATTTAAAAACTTTATGCTTGAGCTTCAGTCCAAGATAATCGGGATTGTACAGGGATTGTTAAAGAAGTATTAAAACCACTGGAAAGTGGTGTTACTAATACGTGCAACACGTCAGGACCGTCTGGATATACGTCTTGTGCAGAGGATGAAACAAAATTGCTTATTCCACCTCCCAAAATACTGTTACCCAAATCTCTTACAACTGTAAGATCCTCAACCTGTCTGGGACCTGCTGCAAAAAATCCATAAATTGATTCACCACCGACTACTGAAACAGCAGCAGTTCCTGTATAATAACTGATTTGTGCAAGGCTTGATCCTCCAATGGACTGCCAAGGATAATTGACAGGTCCTGCAGGAGTTAACAGTTTTCCATTCAAATTAAGTTCAACACGAGCAATTGGATTATTGGATACATTATTAAACACAGGCAAACTAATATCCATGGATTGAAGTTTCAATTGCATTCTGTTGATCACTTCTTTAACTCCCAATGCACCAGTTCTTCCACTGTCAACACTAGGGGCAAGACGCAAACTCATAATAGCATTTCTTATTCCAGGAACTATAGATGTTGGAGCAGTATTTCCTGCATTAAATGAATAAGACAAATCATTATCAAATCTTCCATCCATGATAACACTGCTTCCCCAATGACTGATTACAGCTGCGGGTGTTCCTGAAATTGCAGGGGTTGTATTGTTAAGAGCTGCAAGTTCTATTACAACAGGAGCTGTTGGTGAATATGTGAATGTGGTTGCTACGGTTCCTCCAGCTTGTGCTCTGGTTAGTCCTGTGAATGTTGTGGCCGTTTTTCCTGTGTATGCAATATATTCAATTGCAGCGGATCCACTTGGGAATGTTGTAGCATCTGTTACACGCAATAATCCTGTTGATGGGAAATTGCTAGCATCGGCAACATTCATTGTGGTTGTTTCAGAACTGGCAAGTGTAGAAGCCAATGATGTTGAATTAAGGAAAGAATTTACTTCATATCGGGCCGGTAAATTTCCAGAACGGAAATATGCCTCGGTATTAACATTGTTATTAACCATTTTATGGCAATAACTGACATTTCCATTTGCAGATCTCATTCCCCATCTTATGAATCCTGCTCCATACCATGAGTAGTCAATATAAAGCATCTGCATTTTTGATAAGTCAACAGTATAACCACTTGGACCTGTTCCGTTAAATTTGTCAATGTTCCAAGCACTTTGAGGAACTTTAGTATCTATAGTTTTACTAACAACCGCAAACGATGGAGATACAATTGAAGGACCTCTGTATTCAGGACTAATCAATAATTGCGTTTGACTTATAATGCTTGTTACGCGATAGCTGATTCCTTTTATTACAATAAAATCTCCGAACTTCAATTGATCAGCAAATCTTGTATTTGTTCCGGTAACAATATTTTGTCCGCTTAATACGCTTACATTTCCTTGAATTTGATATGTACTGTTTCTACGAACAACATAAAGATTTTGTCCGTCAAATTCAAAAAATGCACCGTTTTGATTATCAAACATTCCAACACGAACAGTTCCATTATACCAAGAATTTGCTCCTGCAATTATAAAATTATTTCCGGATGCTGAAGCAGGAGAAGTTGGTGTTCCAGCAATAGTATATGTAAATGAAAGATCATTCGGAACCGAAGCAACTGTGAATATTCCGTTATAATCGGATTGAGCAGCACCAGAAAGATAAATTTGAGATCCTGGAACCATTCCGTGAAGATTTTTTGTATTCACAGTTACCACCCCACCTGAATATGTGACTTGATCTAAATTGAAATTGGGCTTTAAAAGGGTTCCTGTGCTGAATTGAATTCCTTTTCCGGATTGATAACGGAAATATCTACGGGTTTGACGAATGTGTTGTGCATTCGGTGTATAAGCTCCATTTGAAAATTGTATTCCACCATCATATGCACGATGAAGAGAGAACCCTGCAGGACGAGAATACACGCAATTTGCTGGTGAAGTTGTAACTGCGGTGCCTGTTCCAATTGCAACTGTAGGTGTATCATTTGCACTAAATGTGAATGATCTGGTATTTGGTGTTGTTAATACAACGTGAGAACCAGATGGTCCAGGTGAAGTTGCACAGTAAACGTTTGAAACGAAAATTAAATCGCCAACATACAAATTATGTGCTGAAACTGTAGTACAAGTGATTATACGAGGATCTGCCGGTGCTGCACCTGCATTAAAAGTAAAAGCTGTGCTATTTCCAGTATTCACCGGAATAGAAGCGCCAGAATAAAAACTACAAGGGAATGTTAAAGTTTTTGTGTAATCATAAATCGTTCCAGGTGCTATTGAATTTTTAACTGTATATTTGTATGCCGATGTATATCCAGGTCCTACCGTATAATATTCAGATAGATAAAAACCGTTTGCATTATAATCTGTGGCATCCTGAACATAAATTACAACAGGATAATTATTTGTTCCGTATGATACTCCTCCTGTAGGAATGCTTCTATCAAAAAAACCACCAAAAACGGGTTGACCTGTTAACGATACAGACCTTGAACCGTTTGCGGAAAGTGACCAAGTATTGTTTGGTATAATAAACGGAGTTGTTGAATCATAAAAAACTGTTGGTTTATTATTCAGAAGTTGAACAAATTCCCATTTGGTGCTTTGTAACCCATATTCAAAATCGGTATCAATCAAAGATTGTGGTTGGCTAACTCTGCTTTTGTTGACTGGATCAAAATATTCCTCTTGAGGAACAATTGCCATGGTAGGTGTATCGTAAATTACTTGAAGTTGATCCGCAGAATTATAACCTCCTGTTGTTGTATCCAATTGAAGTGTTAAAGTTTTTCCATTCGCATCCCATGTACCACCCAATCCCGATATGCTTTCTGCATAAAGAATATTGTTTGTTGTTTGATCTACAACAACCATCAACCTATTATTTGTAAAATTAGGAACAGCAGAGAAACTAAGTGTTTTTGTGCTGGGTGTAAAAACCGGATTTGTTGTTAAAACAGATTTCATTTCTTATATTATTTATATATTTAGCTGAATAAGACTGCGGATATAAATCCATATAAAGCACTATTGCTGTTTAAGTTAGTATATGCTGACTCATATTTGGAACTATTTGCATTAAGACTTGTATAAGCACTGTTTCCGCCCTGCCAGCTTGCACTATTAGCATTAACTGTGGTGTATGTTCCTGCTGAAAAGCTGCTTAATCCTGATGCCAAAGTGGTGGTTAAGTCATTATAACCTATCCTTGTTTCACTTATATTTCTATAACCAACAAGGAAATCTGTAGCTCCCAGACCGCTTATTTGCTGAAATGTTGCGAAAGTATCGTTGGCCATATTACATTCCCATTCCTCTTTGTTGTTGTTCCTTGTATATCACCTTTTCTTTTTCTATAATCTTGGGTTTTTCAACAATATGGTGTTTTTCAATAATTTTAGGTTCAACAAAGGTTTCAACAATATTTAGCTTAGTTTTTTCCAAATATTGATATAAAAGAACCAATGACAATGCCATAGGATCAAAAACAAAGATTAATACCAAAATAAAATAACGCACTGTTCGGTCCAAATCCAATCCCAATCCATCTGCAATAAACTTGAATGTCAAAATATCACTCTTTTTGGCTTGAGTTTGACGACTGTTTAATATCTGATTTTCCAAATCCAATATCTCTTTTTGAATAATATCATATTGTTGCATCAAATTTGAATATTCAGTATTTGCATTTTGAATTGCATCTGATGAAATCTGGATCATTTTGTCTTTTGTTTGTTGGGCTTTTTTATCGTTATAAACAATCTTTTCACCATCCCGATCTTTTCCTTCTACCATTGTGGTGCTTTTTACAGCATCATTCAAACGCAGTTCTTGTTCTTTTTTGCTATCATTTAATTTTTTAAGACGATCATCGTATTGAACAAGCATTTCCTTTTTCTTGCTTTTGATACTTTCCAGATTTATTATTTTTCCTTCATCAATACTATATTCTGCTTTACTGACAGTATAAGCTGAACTAAGAAATCCATAAATTCCAAGACTTGTAATAATTGAAAGAGCAACCACTCCTGCAAACAAGTACGTTTTTAAGAATTTGTTAAGATTTCCCCAAAGATTATGAAGTCCTACAGTTGCTGTAAACTTAGCTGCTTCAAGACCTAATCCCAAAATAATAATGCTTATAAACTGGCTTTTGAAAAGATGTGCCATTCCATAAACAGAAAAGAATGCAGCACTACCTGCAAGAATGAATATGCTTCCAAGAAGCGAAGGCTTGAACCAATTCTGCTTCACGAAAGGAATGTAATATCACCAGAAGAAGGAGCAGCTCCACCTGCTGTTACTCTTGCACCATTTGCATTGATGGGAAGAATACCAACAGGAACTGTTCCGAAACTTATCCATTGTCCTCCTATATAAAAATCATAAGCTTTGCTGGCTCCAACAAAAACATTGGCTCCTGCTGAAACCGGATCCAGAACAGTGTTTACAGTGATGGGAATAGCTTTTGTGAATCCCGCTGGAGTTGTTACAACGGCATATCGATTATAAACATATGGCTGAATGTCTATAAATGCAGGATTGGCACAAACGCTGGGGTTTAGTGACGAATTTAGTATATTTTGCTTGTAAGATGTTACAGGAGGAAAAGCAGTGCTACTTGCTAGCTCTTTAAACTTTCCTTCTTCAAACGTTTGGTAATATCTGACTACATTTGCTGGTAAATATGCCATGCAAATATTTAGTAAAAATGGCTTTAATTAATAAAACCATTTTTCAAATTATATACACTATTTCCTTCTTGGTCTGTTATTTCCAGGATTTCATCCGTATAACAATTTATTTTTTCAAAAATACTTTTGTGGGCTTCATGAGCATCCAACGCACTCACGTCTTGAGTATGAATCTGTTTCTTTTCATTGTTAATGATCTTTACAGTGTACTTTTCATTCATAAAACTATTTACAACCTTGTTTGAATTTTTAAAGCTGGGAAGGACGCTTAATATGTAATGTAAAATTCTCACAGCCAACACAATCTTCAATATTAAAGCAACGAAATCTTCCGTCATTTAGCTGAACAATAAACATAGGAGAATGGTCTAGACCATAATCAATCAATACTATTGCACGACCTTCACCATGTTCTTTGGCTTGAACCCATATTGGCGGTTCAAGCTGCAACAATGTTTGCCTCATTAGAAACTACCCAGATGTTCAATACCTGTTTTTTTATTTAATATATTATTTTCTGTCAGAATAAAATTGCCATATACATTTGTTTGCAAAATATTTTTATTTTGCAAATTAATACTGCGTCCCATGTTTTTATCAGCTATTGCTTCAATTATCAAACAAGGAGAAAAGCCATTTAAAAACATGCTATTACTTTTCCATTCATAAACATACCGATTTCCATGTACTTGCTTAAGGAAAAGAACAGGTCTTTTTTCACAAAATAGGCTTAAATAAGCATCAATTTTTGCAAAATTCTCTTGAATATGCCTATTTCCTGTATACAATGATGCAATATTTTTATAGTCCTGTGCAAGCTTCATCCTTATTATTTAGTAATATAAATATTATATAAAATGAGTTTAAAACTTTGTTTTACTCGTAGGTTCAACAGGTTACTAAGCGAACTTAAGATTGATGATGGTTTTTTAAGAAAAGAGATATTAAACCTTTTCAAAGGTATAAAGAAAAAAATACGTTCTAAACGATTATTTTTCGATACTCATGGCAACCTTAAGAATTCGTGTTATGTGCATTGTTTGATACGCATTCAAACATATTCAATTGATAATTGTCACTTTAATAAAAAGCGACGTAATTTTTTACGAGATCTACTGCATGAATTAAGGCATTTCCAACAACACATAATTTACCAAATGGATATGAATGAGTATAGCTTAAAAGACATGAATGAAATAACAAAAGAGTATTACAACAGCAAAATTGAAATCGATGCCAGAAAATACGAAAAACGTTACGTCAAAATTTATAAACGTCTCAGAAAACTTTACGGTTGATAAGGTAAAGAGTTCCAGGGATGCAAAAAAATAACCATCCCAGATCAAAAAGAAATCCGGCAATAAACAAACTCAACCAAAAACTAATGCATATATGGCAACCGTTTAGTTTTGCCAGCAATGGATATTTTAATGAAAGATAATCTTGCAAAGGAATTTTTGTAAAAATTTGAAAATGTTCCTGAATAGGACTTTTAAACCATATAACCAAAAGGGTTTCAACAATCAAACCCGCAAGAAAAATTGATTCAAGCAGCATTTTCCAAAACAAGATTTTTTTTGATTGCTTGAATAGTGTTGGTTCTTAAATTATTATGCATGCAAGGATAACATCCACCTTGCTTTTTCAAATTGGCATTGGCCGTGATATAATTGTTTCTTAACGATTGGCAATTCTGAATTTCACTTGGACAAGGTTCTTCCATAATGAAAAACTGGTTTATTATATTATATTCCCGAACAATATCCATAAACTTATAATCCAAAAGTGGCACTAAATGCGCTAGTCAAAGTGGTAAATGTCTGAGTTACTGGATTATATTTTTTAAATGCTATTGTATCAACATAAGCATCATACCCGTCATCCACATTGATAAATGTACCCGCATGTACAAATACATCTTTGCTATTTTCTCCTTGGAAAAATGCATTATATGAAATGGGCAAGATGGTTTCCACTGCACTCAAAGCAGCCACAAGAATAGCATCTGTAGCTATCTTCATTCTTGAAGCATATGTCCCACCTTGAGTAGGAGATGCGGCAGTTAATGCATTTCTTGTGGTTCGGTTTGAATATAATGTATTAACAAGTGTATATTGTTGAAAATCATTAATAGTAAATTCTGCACTAGGGAATGTTGGTGCGGTTGCACTCAAAGGACCAACGATTCGAGCTTGAGCTGCATTTACAGCTCCACATGTTTGGCTAAGATTTCCACCTTGACCTCGACGCTTCATGAAACCTACTTGACCACTCTTTGTAATTCCAATATGAGGATGCACATATATGAACAATGCACCCGTTTCAGTTACGTGACTCATCCATGCGAAAAGACCAACTATTCCTGGGAAAGGATATCCACCAATTCCTCCTGCAAAGAATGGACCACTGAATTGTTGCAGAGATTCTGGATATTGCCCAAACGTGTTATTGGGGAATATGGGTGCATTTTTATCATCAGAACAAATACAAGCCGCCGTGATCACATCATCTGGGGTATAACCACAAAGAGTTTGTATAAATGTGGCACATCTACTTCCAAATGTTTCTGCCAAAACAGCATTAGGATATGTAATTCTTACAGTGCTCGTATAAGCACTTTGATCGGCAGTAGCAGGTGATGTTTGGGTAGTATTGAATAAAGGAATATAATATGTTGCTCCATTGATCAAAACAGGCAATCCGGTAGAACCTTGGCTAATAGTTAGCCCAGTTGTGTAATTAGAAGCACTTGTCGGAAAACCGTATGTGCTATCAATTAAATTTTTAAAATCATTAGAAGAAGGTGTATGACCTGCTGAAAACGAATCGTATAGTGCATCTTTGCTTACAATTGACATAATATTATTTATGCAGGGGTTGGTGTTTCTCCACCTGTTGTTTCAGGTGTTTCTGGAGCTTCAGGTGCTTCTGGAGGAGCTTCCCCACCGGCTTCAGGGGCTTCAGGGGCTGGTGTGGGTCCTCCTGGTGTTGGGCCAAATTCAGGAGGGGTTTCCGCTCCTCCACCTGCTTTTGGCTGCTTTTCACCACTTTCAAACTGTTTACGCCAATCTGGACCTGCTCCTGAGATTTGATCAATCTCCCACTTGAGTTCGGCATCTTTACGAAGGAATTCACGATTGGCAAGAACCATACGGTCAGTCCATCCCAAAATCTTCTTTTGCATGTAAATCTTGCTAATACTGTCATTATTAGTGATATTATTGAATCCTTCTGTACGCATCTGCATTTTTTGCAATTCACGCATTTCATAAAAATTAGAGGGAACATTAAAAGTAAGATCAATATGATTCTCTTTCAAACCATACTCACTCCACATTCTTTTTAGTTTAAGATTTGTGATAAATCCATTCTTAAGACCATCAGCAAAACGAAGCTGTTGACGAATGATAAATTTGGAAAATTTAAGTTCTTCCCGAAGAATTTCTGTTCCATCCTTATATGTGTCTTCTGGATTCAAACGAGAAGAAGGAACTTTCAAACTTCTGTACAACTTTTTCATGAAGTACATTAAGTCATTCAATTCACCCAGATTCTGACCACCTTGTAGTTGTGTTACATTGGTTCCTTCTTGACCAGTGCGCTTGGCAAACCAAAAACTATCTAACATGCTTTGTGGATTGAATTTCTGTACTGTTGCATCTTGACTGGAATCAAACGTTTTGCGATTCCAATACTGTTGCATGAGACGACGCATGTATCCTTCTGCTTTGGCCGGACTCATGTTTCCAACATCCACATTAAAAACAAGCTTTTCTGGAGCACGAACCAAACGATAAATTACAATACTATCTTCAATCAATGAAAGCTGGCGATAAGCTCGACGTGCATTTTCAAGAAAAGGAAGACGAACTGTTTTGTTTTCATTCCATATTCCGCTATTAATATAAGTTACCTGATTCTTATCCAAAGGAACGATTTGATAATCCACAACCTTAGTTGGATTTGTTTTATCAAAAATAGGTTTTCTTAAAACGAAACCTTTAACCAAAAGATTCTGCACATTTCCAAAAACAGGATCTATCAACTCCGGAGGAATACTGACAACACCAAGAATACCTTCTTGGGGATAATCTCTATGAATGATATGCTCGAAATAAATTTCTGCATCCACAAGCAAATGACGGAAATATTCCCATCCCCTATGCTCTAATTCAAAAAGATTAATATAACGACGAAATTCCTTTTCAATTTCTTCTCTCTGAATATCTGTCAATTCAGAATCATGAAAACGCAGCTTTACAATTCTTCCTTCTTCATCGACATTTATAACTTCATCACAAATTTCATCCAATGCATCTGCAACTTCTGAAAAAGCTGCCATCGTTCTATAATCTCGGATTCTTGCTGCTTTATCTGATTGTATATTTGCATACAAATAAGTTGATAAACTGTTATCACTTGCAATTGCTCCAATGCTAGTTTCATTTACGCTTGTGCTACTGCTTATACTATGTTTGGCAATTGCTTCTGTACGACGACTTCCAGTATCTTGAAAAAGAGAGAACTTAGGATTTAGTTGGGACAAAACATCAACAACAGAATAATTGTTGTATGGAAGACGTTCACTTATAAACTTTTGCAACCCACGACCAAAAGTTGTTGATCCACGATCATTTGTGGATGAGTAATCCGGTTGAGCCATATTATTTATTTATAAAATCAGGTAAATTTTCAATGCTAAATATTATTTTACAAATATTTGTATAAACTAAGGATTATAAGCCAGATTACTGCCTGTATATGTTAGATAATTAAACAAATAGGTTAAAACAGAAACATTCTCACCTGCAGATATCATTTGCACATATGTAAATCGGCTGCTTTGACTAGCCAGTGCGTAACCTGCGTCATTTGCAAAAACAAAATCAATTTTACAATTTCCCAGATAAACACTAGGCATTCTGAATCTTAATATATTATTATTTAAAACCTCATAACTGGTTATTGGATATCCTTTGAATGCCGGGAATTTTGCACTAATACTTTTTATATTTGAATAAAAATTATAACTAGAAAGTATAGGGTTTGTTACATTTGCTGAAAGATAAAGCCCATTTCCTGTTATGTAATCAAACATGTCTCCCTGAAATGTAAAAATAGCGGCGCTGGAACCTTGTACTATTGTAAGTGTAGGTTCCTGATTTAATTCGGGATAAAATCTTTTAATCATATATTAATCAATCGTTACACTTACCGGTCCAACAAATTTCGGATTTGCACTTAGACTGATTACGTCAGTGTTATAGAATGCACTTTGAGGTGAATTTAATGTATATGCCTCGGATTTTAGAGCATAATAATTATCATATTCAAGCAATGCTTTGGAAGAAGAAGCTGTAATATACGTATTGATGTAAAATATATTTTTGACTGGATCTGTTTCTTGTGGAAAGATCCAACCTTTTATTGTGAAGCTTGTGTCCGCCACAATTAATGCTTTTGCTGTGGGGTCTTGTTCTACAGGATATTGAAGATTAACATTACCACTCCACAATACTTCGCTTCTTATTTCCTGAATAACACCCAAATCATATGAAGATGGTATCTGCCAAGAAAGAATGATATAAGGATTGTTAAAAGGAATAAAATTACTCAAAATCTGATCCATATCGCTTTGATATCTTGTAAGAATTGACATATTAATTCCAATATCAATCGGAACAGGAGTTCTGAAAAAAGTTGTTTTCTCTTTTCGTTTACTATCCGCATCACCTTGTGGAACATAAAAACCTGCAATTTTATTAAAAACTCTGCTTTCATCCCGATTAAGACCTGTGATTGTTACGGATACAACAGGAAGTGTAAGATTTTGACCAGGAGTTACAATATCAAACAATACCCTTTGTTTTGGGGCATAAAGATAACGAACCTTGACTTCTTTTTCAGCATCCCGATTTTGATTGAATCTTTTGATAACTGTGCCATCAAAAGCATCTATAAAGGATGCTATAAGGTCTTTTACTTCAAAGTGATACGATTGTTGCAGCATAAGTGTACCTTAAAGTATTTACTTTAAGATAAAGCACTTAGAACCATATTTATATTATAATATTTTTTCTTCTTTGGAATCGGTAGTGTTTTCAAAACAGATGAAATGCTATGCATACCTTTAGAAAGGTTGTTTAAATGAAAATCAAATTCCAAATGATTCTTTTTAACACGAAATTCAAAAGGATAAGGTATTTCAAAAATCTTACGTTCTTTTCTGTCACAGGTTATAGTGAAGTTTAGGTAAAAGTCTTTTACCGAAAAAAGAAGCAGTCTTCCCTCCCGATATTGTTTATTCTCCGAAATAAAAACAACTTTTTTCTGAAGATAATCCAAAATAGTTTTTTCGATATCTTCAGGAAGTTTCATGTATCCATATACCTCATTTTTTCACCCGCCGAAAGAACTGCTAGCTTCTTCTCAAAGAAATCCCAAAACTTGTCAGAAGGAATAATTTGAATCAGATCACAATCATCCATACTAATGTTTCGATAATCCTGCATGATGATATCCCAAACATTTAAAATGTTTTTTGCAGTTCGGTTAAAATATGGAACAGGCTTGCTTACGCTTATAGGTCTGAAATTAAGTGTGATTCTTCCGGCTGGACTATTCAGAAACCTTTTATCGTTGCTGCAAATCATTCTTCGTTCTGCGGGATGACCGGCTTTTGGCCGTCTCCGTGCAAATCGGATTTCAGCGACGTTGTTTTCTAGAATTGTTTTTAGAGCTTGTAATGCTATTTTCATTTTTTCGGGGTTGGCATACGCCAAAAATTCTTTGTTCGTTTATGAAAAGACCATGCTTAACCAAGCCGTGATCAACCACATCAATTTTATTTATTTGTACGCCCATGTTATTTGGGAACATGATAATATCATTCTTTTTAACAAGCTTACAATTAGGACCAAGAAGAATGACTTTTGCCAAACGCCAAGCATTTGTCATGGCATTTGTTTTTACAATAATACCATTTCTTACAATTTCATCCTTTTCACCAGCCAAATCTGTAAATTCTGCTAAAATCACATCATCCAATATTTTTTCAAGATTGTATCCTGTAAAAATACTATCAAATGAACTTCCGGAATGACTGCTTAAATCAATTATGCTTTTGCTTACTGGAATTTTATCTATATTCACAGTAGTAATTATGAATCAGAATAAATTTGCAATAGATTTTCTAAATCTTTTGAATTTACTGTTTTCAGTATAAGTTCGGCATCTCGTGTGCCCATTTCCATATTTTTTGTCAAAATTTTAATAGGATTTTGCTTTTTCTCCTTGTCTTTGCTTTTGCTTAGATAGTTGATTTTTCTATAAGATTTTTTTGGCAAAAATACAAATAATATTTTTGATAATAAATCAAAGTCTTCAGTTAAATGTTGTTTATTGGTTATTTTATTAACAATTTGACATGCTTCTTTATCATAAAAACTAATCCATCTATTGAGCATAAAGCTGCCCAAATTATCACTACAATGTTCCTTCCCAACATTATTTTTGTTTTTACTAAAAAGAATGTTGTTAATGTACTGAAAGAAATTTAACATGCTGTGGATTTTAAAAATACAGAATCTGTTATCTTATAGAACATATCCACAATTGTTTGGGACAGCTTATTCATCTGTTCTTCATTTAAATTCATTTCATATGTATATGCAGGAGAATTTTCCCCAGCAATATTACACAATGCTATATGACCCAAACCACAACCATTCAAAATTCTGTATCTTGCAATATTCAAAACACCTTGATTTTGAATAAGCCCTTTTCGTTTGAATTCCCGATTCACAATAATGTTATCCATATTCACGGCTAAAGGAATCTTTAGAAATTCCTGGGAAAGCACGTTGGCTATTGAACTGACCAAGAAATGTGAAAATAACGCACCAGATACCGAATCATGAACAAGAGGATTCTCATAAACAATATTCAATGCTTCCTGCATTTCATCAATTCCAAATTGAGAAAAGTCATATCCTTTACCTGGATTTACAGTACCTGTGAAAACAATAACATTTCCACTAGGAAGTGCTTTGTCTCTGAAATAGGAATGCACAAACCTTTTGTTGATTATTTCGACATTAAAATTTTGTTTTGGTAGTATCATATGATTCTATAGTTTGTATGGGACAGGTCAGTAATATTATACCCTCCTGAATAGGAAATGCTACTCTGCAAATCCTGTTCTATTTCTGAAAGCATTTGCAGATACGTTTTTCCATTTTCTTCAACTAAAATGGTTGTGCCTTCTATGTTTTCAACAGAAAGATTATTGATAACTTTATTCTCATAACTGGCAGAACCGAAATATTTTTTATATATATTAAATTTTTTGAATTCTGGATCACTTTTTGAATCTGTAACAGGATATTCAACAATTGTATCGGCTGGACTATCTGAGCATGCAGCAAACATGCTTCCTATCATATTGATAGTCGAACCTGCCACAATACTTTTGGCAATGTCTCCATGACAACGAACACCACCATCCGCCATAATTGGAATATCTATTTCTGCGCATTCCTGTATACAAGTGAAAACAGGAAGAGTAAATCCTGTTTTATCTTTGGTTATACAAGCTTTTCCTGTTCCAATCGCAACCTTTACCATATCCGCACCCCAATCTTTAAGATCTTGTGTTCCTTCTTTTGTTGTTACGTTTCCTGCAATAACGAATGTATCAGGAAAATCTCTTTTAATCTTTTTTATAGCTTCTTTTACTAGCAGATGATGTCCATGGGCCACATCAATAAGAATAGAATCCACTTTAAGATTCTGTTCTTTTAACTGATCAAGAATTTTATCACACTTTTCCCTTACACCTACCGAAATAGAGATGAACTTCCAATTTTCCTCATTTGCCCTTTTCACAAAACCAAGAGTATCACCAAATCTGTGCATCACATAAAAATACATATTTTCAGACAGTAGCTTTCCCAAGTCTTCATTGATGGTGCAAACCATATTTGAAGGGCTTACCGGCAACTTAAAAACATTATTTCCAATACAAACCTTTGTATCTGCACCTTTTCGGGTTTCCAATTCACTATACTTTGGAATTAAAACCACATCTTCAAACCCTAATGCTTTTTCAGTTTTCATCGACGGCTATTATAATAATCAGTTAGCAATTGTAAAGAGTTATCTGATATTTTAACTTTATCTTTCAAGCGTTCTAAGTTTCTGGCTTCTGTATTTCTTCCCAAAATGTTATAATTTATAAAAAAAGAAGTGTCTGTTATGTATCGGCTTGCTCTATTATTTTCAAATTTATGTTTAAGATAATGTTCAGCATTCCATATGTCAGGATAATTGAAATAATTGCTATCAAAAATTTCACGCAATCTTTGATGGGAACAAACAAAACAGGAATCATCAAAACCCCAAAGTCCACTGTCCCGAAAGTCAAAGGTGTCTGTATCATAAAGTTTAAATGATTCTGTTTTATATAACACATTTCTATGCTTCTCGGTCCATTTACCCTTTTCCACAAGATATTCGATTTTGTATGAAAGATTGATCATTTCATAATCGGTATTGAAAACCATATTTTTCAAATCATCCCGGTTTTGTTCTGTTGCTTCATAAGAAAAAGTATCGTCCTGATAAAAGAAAAATTTGTTAATTTGTTTGCTTTCCAGAAAATTCATCAGGTAACGAATACAATCGCAATAGGTATTATTACTAAAAACAAATAAAGTGGAATTCTTTAGTATCTTGTTGTTCAAAACATAATTTTTAACCTCATCAGAAGGATTATGAAGCGATATGATGTTCATATCAAAATTAGAAATGAAGTCCTGAAAATACCTATCCTCTGCCCTTATCTTAAGCAAAGGCAAACGATCACCGTATGTTTGAAAAAAAGATACGTTCACCCTGCGCTTTTTTTAATATTATCTGCTGCTGCTATTGCCACGTTGCTGTCATTCTGTTCCAAGTGTCGCATGTTTGTTGGATTGAATCCTCGTTCCATGGGATAATCCCCAGGATATTCCAGCATGAATGTGGCATCAATATTATGCAAAGGAATGTCTCTCATGGTATTTCTTACATGATGATCTACATAAAACTCGGTGGATTCATCATTTCCTGCTAGCTTTGCATAGTCCTCTACCAAATTAAACATTTCACAATAACGACGCATCACTTCATGATTACCCATGGCAAATCGGTCATTTAATTTTCCATCCCGAGATACCGTAGAAAGATAATGTTGAGGTGTTAATAATACATTCTGTTTTGCTACAAACTCCAAATCAGCATCCTGAAGACAATCAAACCAAAATTCATCTGGTCTTCCTCGCACAATCACATCATACTGAAAACCATTCTTCTTTTCATATTCTTCAATAAGATCATAACATCCTTTTATATTATAAAGTTGTCCCAAAACATGATCGGCCACTTCCATTCCCCAACCATGACTTACATGAACTGGATACTTGTGGTGCATCACTTCCGGAACCGGTATCTTGATTTTGCTACGATCCTGAATGTTAAATGCTCTAATATTGTGATATCCCATGACAGTTTCTGAATCTTTTTCAATACCATCTTTGCTACACCATCCATGAACAAAAACATCTGCTTTGATTGGATCGATCATGAATTTGTTGGCCCATTCCTGAGTTATCGCAAAATTCCGTAGTCCACCCGATAAAAGAACTGCAATTTTAAGGTTGGTTTTGGTTTCTGGAACATTTATTTTAAAAAACTCCCTATTAACAAATTGATAAACATATCGCATTCTGCTTCGGGTTGCATGCCGGACTTGATCCTGCATTTGTTCGGGTGTCATATGCTTATCTTACGATGAAAGATAATTTTTCAACAATAGTTGAATTATAAAAACAAATGATTAATTAGATTCATGGATGTAAACTTTATTGTTACTTGCTATAATCGGGAAAATTATTGGCCATATTTGAAAGAAATCATTAATTCTTACAAAATAATCAAACCCCATATCGCTTATTGTTATAATGGAGTAAACCAGGATGAGGTTTGTGATTTTCGTTGTGGAAATCGGGGACATATTGAAGGGGACACCGACATGATGATTGGAGGATACAATCTTTTAAAAGATAATGGAGTTAAGAATTGGATCAAATTGAGTGTAGATAGCTGGCTTCTTGATGAAGAAAAGGTTTTGGATATTCTTAAATTGATGGAAGAAAAGGATTATGTTTATGCGGGATGTCGTTGGACTGGTGATCCGTGGTTCAGTACTGATGTTTTCTTTGCCAGAGAAAACGATTTTCATTTCATGCATAAATTCACAAAATGGGCCATTCATTATATTGAAAAGGTTGATTACTCAATCGAAAGGTGTATTGCCGATCTTGCAAAACAAAGCGGAAAGTATTACATGATTCCAGAACGTGATCCAGTTCCAGGAAATCATGGTACCCGTTATGTTGTGGAAAAGCTAGGATGGGCCATGTACCACGAACTTGATAAGAATCTGAAGATGTGGGAAGATTACAAGAAATCTAAAGTTTTGTAATTTTCTATAATATCTGAACAGATACCAGCGCATCCTGAAACAAAATCATTATTAAGCTCGGGCATTACTGAAATACTGTTTTTAACAGGTTGTTTTCCGGGATAAACCCAAATATATCCATGGCTTGTAAGAGTCATGGTATCATTTTCATGCCAAAAATAATTAAGCTCTTTGTGTTTCTGCATTAATTCTATTGAAGCAACGTCTTTGCAATGCACCCAAACATGTTCTTTTCTTTCTTTAAGCCAATTTAATCCCACAGGATAAACCGGATTGTCATGGCCAAGATGAACGATTCCTTCTATTGTATGAACGTCTATTTCACAATCATATCCATTTTTTAATACATTATCGATAACATGCGGATTGTTTTCCGTTTCGGAATTCTTTCCGTTTAGATTACCTCGATGCGATATAAGAATCATTCTGGACGATTTTTAAGATAATAATCCAAATCTTCAGGTGTGCCCAATCCCCACATCTTTTCAATATTGAATACTTTTATCTTTTTATTGTCTTCTATTGCCTGGTTGAATACTGGACAAACATAAAATTCATTATTGACCCGGATATTTTTATGTATCATTTGTTCTGCATATTTGACATAATCAGAACCTTTTTTCCAATAATAAACACCCACAGTTGCAATATTACTGATTGGATTTTTCTCGGCCACTTCACAAACAAATCCATCATCATTCACCTTGGCATAACTCCATTTAGGATGGGTAGAATTAAAAGTCAGTATTCCTGCATCAATATCATCTGCAATCATAGAATACATGAATTCGTTGCTGTCCCATTCAATAAACTGATCAGAATTGGCTATAATGAGGCTTTTATCATCGTTAAAATACTCTTTAGCGAGAAGAGTGGTACAAGCAGCACCCTCAGTGATTCCTTCTGTTTGTACAATCTTACAATTAGGAGATATTATATTTAAAAGATTTTTTAAATTATATTTTTCATAATGTTCCTTTTGTACTATGAAAACATGTTCTGCATCAATATTCAAGTTTTCAATAACAACCTGAATCATGGGCTTTCCTCGCACCTCAATAAGAGGTTTCGGGAATGTATAGCCTGCTTTTTCAAATCTGGATCCTGCTCCTGCCATTGGAATCAGAACCCTAACATCTCCTCGACCTTGCCATTTTGGTTTAATCATATGTGTTTCCTTTCGGTTAATGAATTCTTTTAATTTATCATAATTGAGATCAGAACTATTTTTTACTGGAAAAAGATATGCTCCAGATCTTTGTGCTGCTTTTCTTCCTATGTGTGAATCTTCAATGATAACAGTTTCATCCGGACTTGCATGACACGCCAGCATAGCCCTTAGATACATTTCTGCACTAGGTTTTGGATTGTTTACGTCTTCATTTGAAAACAAATAATCAATATATTCAAAAAAACCTTTTCTTAAAAGCTGAATCTTGGCTGTTTCTCTTATTGAATTGGTGCAACAGCATATTTTCTTACCATCTTTTTTTATTTTAAATAAAATATCCTTTATGCGTTCATCTTCTTTGAAATTGTTTATAATTTCTGTTGTATATTTTTGCTTTAATTGCCATATTTTTTTATGCAGTTCGATTGGTAGATTCTTTTTCTCAGAAAGAATATTCAGCTTTTTAGTTGTGCTAAGACCATCATATGTGGAAAGATGCTCTTCTTTTGATATTATATATTTTGTATCAATCTGCTCCAAAGCTTTATTAAGTGACAAAAAATGCAGTTCTCTTGAGTCCACAAGAACACCGTCCAGATCAAATATAACCAATTTGATTTGGCTCATAAATTAGGTGTTGTCACTCCCTGGTGTTGGGCCACTTCTGAAGCACAAATATTTGCAAATTCTATGGATTTTTCAATATCATTTGATTTGATATATTCCACAACTAGTCCTGATAAGAACGTATCTCCGCATCCAGAGGTGTCTTTTACTTCGATTCTTTTTGTAGGATATACTTTTCCATTATAAACACAACCATCTCCTCCTTTTGTGCGTATGATTTTCTTTTCCAACTCTGGAGTTATGGTTTCTTTGCTTCTTTCATATTCGTAATTGTTTATTTTTATAAATTTTGCTTTATTTGCCCATGAACCAAGTTTCTTTTTTGTGTCAATAAAAACATTTGGATGCCAAAAGCATATGCTTTCAATATCACTTTCTTTTAAAAATCCCTTGTTGTAATCAGAAATAACAATCAACTTATAATCATATCGAAGTAAAGATGTATCTACTCTGTCAATGTTGTGGTCAGTATCAACTCGCATGAACATGTGATTAGTTTGTTCGTGTACATATCTTGTTTTAGTAACATATGGCCAATTTGTATTTGTGATAATATCACAATCACCACCCAAAGACACAATATTTCTCTGGACATTTTTTGCCATTCCTTCATTTTCTTTTTGATGAAGAACTTTTAACGCCGGAACAGGAATATCGGGACACAAACGAGTACAATCACAATAAACAAAAATGTCCCTACAACTTTCACCGATGATGAGAATATCTTTGTTCATTCATTTCAAAAACAGCTTTTCTTTTCCACAATCATGCTGGGACGGTTAGAATTCATAGCATTTTTATATGCAACTATGGCTTCTTTACCGTTTGTGGGCACATAAATGGGGAAATCTACCATGTTTCTGAATCCTTCGGTGAAATCCTGTGAATGTGTAGGACCAGAATAAAAAGGTCCAGAATCTGCAACCACAGATCGAAGAATCACTGGAACTTGATATTCTCCATGGGAAATTCTTTCAATATGATTCACATGATTCACAATGGCATCGGCAGCTACCATCATGAAATCATGCCGCTCATAATAGATAACAGGCTTGAATCCTTCAAATGACATGCCAATTCCAAGACCAGTCATAAGATTTTCTGCTACTGGAGTTTCAATCTTTTGTGATTTATCGACATTTTTTAATGTTCCCATGGCATCACCATTGGTCACATTGTATCCAATAAACACTGAATTCATTTTTCCAATTTCTGTCATCATTTGATTGATGGCATCTTTGAACTTGATGTCTTCTGTTATATCAACTGAAGGAAGAACTTCTTTTGGAAGGGGTGGAAAATAATCATCATGAGTCTTTGTTTTAGTCTTACCCAAATTAATCATATCTTCTGTTCTGGCATGGGGCCATGTAATATTATAATAATATTTTCTAACACAAGGAAAGAAGGTTGGATCAAGAGCTTTGCCCCAACGCTCTGTTTTATCTGTGTTTACAGAACGATTGTTATCTTCAACTACAAATGTACAAGGCAAATCAAAACCATGAACATAACGGGCTGCTTCAAAAAGATGACCGGAATCCTCGGTTCCATCCCCTACAAAACACCATACCTTCTGTTTGGATCCTTTTCTTTTAAGAGCCAAAGCAATTCCTGCTGCAATTGCAGCAGTTCCACCGATAATTGCTGAAGTAAAGAAGTTACGCTTACGATCATAAATGAACATGCTCCTTCCATTTTTAATACGATCTTCCAACACATCTGCAGGAACTCCATGTAAAAGTGCATGATAATGATTTCGGTGAGTAGCCAATACATAATCACCTTCTTTGATTTCTTTGAAAATATCCAGCAATTGTTCCTCGTTTCCTCCTGACAAATGAAACAGGAAAGGAAGCTGAGAGTCTCTGTAAAGATCCGCTATGCGGTTTTCAAAATTTAATAAATCATCTTTTGTAAGCATAAAAACTATTTTATCAGGGACAAATCATAATTCTACCGGCTTTTCCATTTTTTACCAAATCTATGGCTTTGTTAACATCGTCCAGACTGAAATGGTGTGTTATCATTTTTTCAAAATTAATCTTTCTTTTATTATATAAATTAACATATCGAGGAAAATCTTCACTGGGATTCACATTCCCGCCCTGTGTGGAACGAATAATTTGACCATTTCCTGCAAAGAAATTGGTTGGGTTCTTTATTTCCAAATTATTGTGCTTGCTAGGTTGGCTAACAATTATGCATCTTCCTCTGTTGGATAGTAAAGGCAAATAGTGGGAAACTACATTCATGTTTCCTGTTGTGTCAACAATACAATCTATTTTTTCATGAATTTGGTTTGATCCTTCAACAAATCGGGCTCCTAGTTCTTCTACCATGTTTTGTTTTTCATTCGAAATGTCCACCCCATAAATGTTTCCGGAACCTGCTAAATTTGATGCCATAATGATATTAAGACCCACACCCCCGCAACCAATTACAAGAACAGTCTCCCCAAACTTTATGTTGGCATCATAATTAACAATTCCAAGTGCGGTACTCAGTCCACATCCCAGTAAAGCACAAAATTCATCTGGAATATTCTGAGGAACCGGTGTAAGCCGATTTTCTGACACGATGCTTTTTTCACTCAATGTGGTTATTTTTCCACTACTGATCTTTCTTCCATCGTAAATGTATTCCGGAAAAGGGGATTCAATACCTTCTCCTTTTTTCCAATGCAATATAACTTTGTCTCCGACTTTTACCCGAGTAACCCCTTCTCCAACACATTCCACAATTCCACACCCTTCATGCCCCAAAAGATGCGGAACAAATTTGGCATTTCCTTTTTGTCCGGCAATTTCCTGAAGTTGAGCACCACAAACCCCACTAACAATTATTTTTACAGCGACCTGACCAAATTTGATTTCAGTAAGGGCAACATCCGCCACCACCAGCGGATGGTCAATTTTTTCCAATATAGCCGCTTTCATTTCTTTTTGCCTATATAAATTAATGTTGCATAATGTGCTTTTTCTTCCCCGGCATATCTAATTCTTCCTTCCTGACGACTTAAAACTTTTTCTGAGATAATTTCATATTTTGATAAAAAAGGTTTAATATCGTTATAATCAAACCGAATAGGATGCATCATTCCATTTGGATCATCTTTAGGTGTTCCTTCAAAATCTTCCTGATTCGTAAGATCATTACCCAAAATAAGAACTCCACCCTTTTTAAGATTATTATATATTGATTCCATGCATTTGGGCATGCTATAAACATGATCCAATACATTAATACAAACAATCATATCCACTGGTTCTTTTAAAATCCATTCTTCAAGAGGCTTGGAACTGAGCTTTGCTTGCACTTCCATGGCAAAATTAGAAACAGGTCGTCCCATGTTTACATATTCTTTCAACAAAGGATCACTTAAAAAATATTTGGTTGGTTTTGTTTGTAATGCTTGAATCACATATTGTATGTTTTTTGCAATTGGACCACAACCAACTTCAGCAATTGAATCAATTTTTTCATTTGCAATTGCAGAAAAATGATCAAATTTCATTTTCCACCACATGTTCCAATCATCGTCAATATTATTGGCTTCCCATAATTTAAGTTCCATTTTCTGGGATTCATTTGCCCAAGCTTCTTTGGGTATTTCCTGATATCTTTCAGTTATATTCATTTTGCATATAACATTCCCCATCGCTTTTTACGCTCTGGTTCAATGTCCTCATCTTTTATAAGATCATTCCAGGTTTTATATTCTAAAGCCGGATTGAATTCTTGTATTGTTTCGTTTGTTCCTTCCCAATGACTGTCATTGGAAAACATGTTATAGCCAAGTTTTCTTAATATTTCAACACATTTTAATGTATCTTGGAAAAATTCCTCACACCATTCCAAAAGAACTGTTCCGCATTTTTGTGATAATCCACTCAACGCAATAGATTCGGCACCTTCAATATCCAATTTTATAATATCCGGAACACCATAAACACTTATCATTTTGTCCAAAGTTGTGGATCTTACTTTTATTTCCCGTTTTGTTTGCTGAAAATAATGATTATGCCGTATTTTTTCAATCCAATTTGGGTTTATTGAATTGATGCCTGGATTGCAATCACATATGAAAAGGGATACATCTTGTTTGTAAACATCTGAAACAACACCATGCACATACTCAACATTAGGCAGAGGATTTCTATCAAACATTTCTTTGTAAGTAGGATGACCATCCACACCTATGATTTTTGCATTTGGATATATTCCTAGTATGCACCGGGAAAAATTGCCCACATTATATCCAATATCAAAAACAAGAGGAGGTTTATCGCTCATAAATATGCCAATTTAATTTGTTTGTTGGATATTCCCATGGTTCTATAGGTTTTGTATATCTATGCATATACAAAGGTTTATCCAGTGTTTTAAAAACCAAATCAACCATGAACATGACACAAGATTCTATAACATGAACTTCTTTTGCATTCTCAATTATTTTACAATAATCAAATATATTGTTTGTATATTCAGGTTTGACCCTGAATATTTTTAAATTTTTGTCAGCTATTTTGGTTGTATCAACTATTTGATTTCTTGCAATATCATCATGAATAAAAACATATTCATTTGGTTCAAACCCGAAACTTGAATATAATTTATTTTCCCGTTCATGATCTCTTTCCACATGAAAGCTTTCCCATTTCTTGTTAAAATCCACTCCTGCTTGAGCATAAAAGCTTTTTTCAACAGTGTCCGCTCCTCCCATTCCCAATTTATAAAAATTCTTTATTCCATGCAGATTTACAAAATATTGTGCTCCGCTTTCTTCAATCGGGAAAACTTTAAGATTGGGTAGATCCCGATACATGAATTCGATATTATAATAATATTTCAACTTGCTATACACATACAATTTGGGATGACGCTTGTATAGTTCTCTGACAAGACCATTGCATGTGACTTGATCTCCTAATCCCAAATGAGTTAAAACATGACCTTCCTCGGACTTTATGATCATAGAGTTTGTACGTATTTTATAAGACTCTTGGCCCTGTTTTTGAAAGTATGTTTCTTTCGAACAAATTCTTCTCCCTTAATACCAACATCCTTGGCAACCAATGGATTGGCTTTGAGATAATTTATCTTTTCAATTGCTTCATCCAAGCTTTTGTATGAGAAAAAGGTTTCTCCTTCTTTGAATCCCAGATCATTATATTGATCGTCATAACTGGTAAGAAGACATGTTCCACATCCGGCGGTTTCAAAGCTTCGATAATTTATATCATTAAAAATGTTTTTATTAAACAAAACCATATATGAATTGATGGCCCGAATCATATGGATTCCTCGCACATCAATATCCATTTTGAATTCAGGGAAACGATTCTGGATTGCATCAAACAATGGCTTTCGGTTGCAATAGTTTCCACAAAATCCCAAAAATGTGTTTTTTTCTATTTCTTTTATAGGTGTTATGAAATCTGAATCATAACAGTTTGGAAACCATACACTGTTTTCGTCAATAAAATATCTTGTTGCTTCCAGTATTTTTCTATATTTTCCTTTATTAAAAATGTTTAGATAATATTGTTTGCCCTGACAATGACTGTCGATTGCCCAAAGAAGCTTGATAGGTTTGTTATATTCTGAAAGATCAGGAACCCATCCCACATCATAATTTTCTAAATTTATAATCACATCATATGAATTATAGTCTGGTTTCTTTTCAAAATTATCATGACCCAAACCCCAAACATCACATTCTTCCCCATGAAACCAAAGTGCACGTTGAAGACTGTTACATTCCCGTAAATGCTTGCTAACGATATGTCTTCCGTTTTCCTGTATGATCAAGAATTTCATATGTAATACTTCCTCCGGTGGTGAAAAAACAATTGTTTATAGGGTGAATTTTGTTTGATTTTATGATTGCCCCATTGAGATGGATCCCGTTGAATGGTTATTTTATATCTTATTGAAAGCAAGGACAGAATGGATTGGTCATGACGATGATCTTGAAAGTCTTTATTAAAATTTTCAGTTATATTTGGAGCATCCGAGATTATATTATAATTCTGACAAACATCAAGATAACAATCAAAGAACTTTTTGCTAAAATCAGTTTTACGAAAAACAATATAAGATGCATTTACCTGATTGCCATACAGATATTCATCTGTCTTTAATCCCATGATATTAAAACAATCAGATTTTGTCCATTGATTATTTTTCCAAACATTACCATTTGGTTCACCATCTGTGTTTTCAAATAAAATAATTCCTTTTTCATCTTTTTTGCACAAATCATACAAAGGAGACAGGTCACCAATCACTTCATTTCCTGAATCAACATACATAAAAACATCATCATCAGATGCTTTATCCAAGAACTTTTTTATAAAATAACCTTTCCAAACCCAATAACCAAATCCCCTCTTTTCATTGAAATGCCGAATATTCTTTTTATAAAATTCAGATTCAATATCTGGTTCTTTCAAAATATGAATCTGATTCACATTTGCATGCTCTTCAGCACTGGCTTTTAAAGCATCTAAAGTTGGATAATATTTCCAGTTTCCGAAACTAAACAACGCTTTTTTCATTGAATCTTACTTAAATCAGCTTTGATTCCCAGTATCTGTTCCCATTTTTTGGCTTCTTCGATACGAGCATCTCTCAGCTTGGGCCAAATAAGATCGGAATGTTCTTTGTTTTCACCTTCATGTTTACGCATATCGTCGGCCACCTTGTCATATTTGCTGGTTCCAAACACCCAATGATTATGTGTGATGGTGATATCTGAACGATAAACCTTTCGCCCAAATGCCGTATACATGTTGTCCAGCCATTGATCAATCCAATTACGACTAAATTCTTTTCGCATGAAATAACCAGTTACTTCCATGTAACGACGATGAATAAACAACCATGCAGCAAATTGATCATTGCGATGGCCATCATATCCGCAAACAAGCTTGAACTTGTCCGGGCATTTTTCAGCAGAGAACTCTTCCAGGATTTTCTCATCCCAACCATCTGTGCTGAATACCATGTCATCTCCAAGCATGCTGATAATTTCTTCGGTACTGTTTTCTGCTAATGTGTTCCAAAGATAACCAAGGCTGAATTTTCCTTCAGGATTGGGAGGAATCACAACGATTTTCAAATTGCTTATTGCTTTTGCCATTTTTTGACAACGTTCCAATGTAGGATCATCTTTGTCTATTCCCATGTAAAGTGTGTAGTTATCTGGATTCTTGCATCGAGACAATGCACTCATCATGAAACTGATTTTATTGTTTAATCGTTCCCGTGTTGGAAGTAATAATGCTATTTTCATGCTTTACCCTCCTTTTTGATTTTCTTCATAATCTGTAGAACCTTTTCTTTTGAAGAATCTGGTACGCAATTTTGCCATGCCGGATTATAACCATGCTTTTTATAAAATAAAGAGCATCCTTTCTGAATATTTTCTCGCCAATCATTACGAGGACGAATGGAACTGCTGTGTTCAGAACACATTAGTTCATCAATATAATCCATGCTATTGGCCAGATCAGGCCAGTTCCAATAAGGAGTTGTATATCCTGCAAGGGCTATGCGATAACTGTGTTCCACATGCTCAAAAGCATTTAGAAAATCCTCATCAAACAATCCAATCTTTTCAAGAACCTCCCTTGTATAATAACAAAAACTACCCACACAGCCCTGAACTATGGCAATTCTTGTATTTTCTGGATATTCCACAATAAACCGGGGACAGGCAGGACCGCCAGAAACTCCATTTTTGTTGGCAGGACCATGATAAGCAAACATAAAATGCTGAATTCCTGTAATATCTCTTGCCTGTATATAAGCATCAAAAACTTCAGGTTTTTTGATCAACATGTCATCTTCAACTATAAAAATGTGTTCACACCCCTTTTCCAAAAGCTTTTTAAATAATATATTTTTACATTTTCCTACCCCTAAATTTGTTTTATTTTGTATAAAAGTGTGGTTTTGGCGTTCCGGAACCTGAAATTGCTTTCCATCATTGACAGTAACAGTATAAATCTCTTCAGGAATGCTGTTTAAGCATTTATTGTAAAAATCTGGTCGATTGCAAGTAACTATGCCAATTCCAATATTTTTCACTTGTATTGATTTACTTTAAAATAAATAATATCAATGGCCGATCCTAATGTAATTAATATCAAAACATTGCCTCGTGTAGAAGAAGTTGTTAATGGCAATCTTTTGATAGTTGAAACTGAACAAGGCACAAACACAATTGATTTTTCTAATTTTGTTGTTGGTCCAAATAATGTTAGTTTTTACACACAAATAACAAATCTTTCTGCACAAAACATTTCGCTCAGTGCAAGCACAACAACTCAAATTGCTAATCTTTCCACCACAACAAACCAACAAATCACAGCTTTAAACACCCGGATAGATTCGCTTTCAGCAACTGTTTCAAATGCCGTATCATCTGTTTTCTATGCAGCAAGTGCAATATTCATAGGTTATGGGTCAACTGCCAGCAATTTGATCACAATAACAAAACCAACCAATTTTAACCTGCAGGCAAATGATTTTGTGCTAACTCTTGCAACAAGTGCGCAACCTGCTCCTTTGGGTGGTTCGCCTAATTTTCCAACCGGAGCATCTGGATTTGATCTTATCAGTGCTTTCCCGTTACCGTTTGTTCGGGACCAGGATGTGGCGAATGTGGGAAATACTTGTCAGTTCACAATTCGTTTGACACATACACCCAAAATAAGTGCAGTGGGTGTGCGATATCTTATTAGTCGTCCTTACGGAATCTGATTATTTTGCTCTTGCGTATTTAAAAGGGGATTCTGCGAAAGCTGCAAATATAATTGTACCATTATTACTTGCAGTTGTGTTGCTTCTTAACTTAAATCCATTTGAAACATAGTCCATGATTGGAGGGGAGTAGGGACCTCCCTCTGTATTTGAATAGTTTGGGTAAATCTCAACATCATAACCATTGTAAATAGACCTTGCCGTGTCCTTAATAATCCAAGGTTCGGCAGAGTCCGTTCTTTTTATCATTAAAAATCTCGGTCTAAACCCACAATAAACAAACGGACCATCTGTCGAGGCATTTCCTGCGTAGCTTCCGAACTTTGAATAGCCGTCTATTTCAGCGAAGCAGTAGGCAATCATATTCACACTTGCTACCGATAATCCACCGCCAGTAACACCAAAGACTGATGGTGTGGGAAGGCTAGCTCCCCACACGGTGGAAAATGTTACAACTGCATCAGTAGTGTTTAGTCGTAAGAATTTTGATGTAGTATCACAAACTGAAGAATGATAAACACCCCAATTATTGACATTTGTATCCCTGTTTTTTGCAATTATCATTTTTGGTACAACGCCAAGACCGTGACCAACAGTTTCTTGATTTGTTCCAGATGCGTTGACAAAACTCACAATACTAAACCCAGCCTGCGGATTTGCCCTGACGGTGCTGGTGATAGAGCCATTAGTGTTAGTGGAGCTAGTTGAACTTGCTTGCCAAGCCCAAGCAACATAAGTTGAACCACTATTGTTGGCTGTTATACTGGTATTCAGGGTAAATCCATCCTGATTAAAATTAGTCAAAAATGAATCAGGCGAGCCTGCTCTTGTGTTATTAGAACACAACACTTCTCCCGTTCCCCTTACAGTATCCGACAAAACATGACTTATATTCTGTGATCTGCTTTTGACCCAAACCAGATCAGGAGCAAATGCCAATCCAGAAGGTGAAACAAACGTTGACCCTGTTCCATTATATGTTACGGCATCAAATGCAGATTTGGATTTTTTAATTGTCGGAGTTGTTAAGTTTTGAGTGCAGAGTGCCTTGAAGCCAGTTGGTGCGGTGTAGGCAAATGGGCGTTGGCCGAAGTTTGCAACTGCCTGATCTCCAGAATAAGTGTTGCAAGCAAAGTAGTAGGATAGCCCAGAAAGTATAGAATATGTTTCTGTTGTTCCAGATGCTGGGTTCCCGCTGTTAGCCCAAGACCCATTCCTACCAAACCACACCTTGTTGTTATCTAGATCAAGAGCAACCATATAAATATCGTTAACAACTGGGGAGCTGCCTCCAAAGTTTGTTATAGTCGAATAGATATTGTTATTTTCTTTATATGTCCCGCCACCAACATAAGCGGAGTACCCATCAGCATATTGACTGATGTATGGATTACCGCTGGTCACAATTGAGGTGTTTGCAGAACTGATAATTCCAATTCTGAATGGGTTTGACGCGGCGGTATTTGTAAACTCGCAGTACCACTTTCCAGTAGACATTGCAATTGAGGATACGCCTAAAGCATTCTTACCGTTAGCCCCACCAGTATGGGTTAACGTAAGGTTCCCATCCGTTATAATACCTCCAATATTTCCAAATAATGGGTTAAGTGTCGCGTAGTTCCCTCTCACCTCACCACCCAATCCTGTATCATTTCCATAATCTGTTGGACTATCCAAAAGACTGTCATTGCCTGCTCCTGATGTGACGGAGAGATTGGTAGCTACCCAATTATTATAACCTCCAGTAGGAAGAGATCTGTCTTCTCCCAGCGCCAAAGTAGGATTTTGAACGGATGTCACCGTATACATATAAGGTCCTGCTGATGATCCTTGTTCAAGTTGTGCACCCCAAATGTAACTTCCTTTTACGCCGTCTCCGCTAACAGCATTAAACTGATAGTTTACAGTGAATGTTGTGCCCGCTCCTGTTCCAAGATTCACAGTACATGTGACACGATACCATCCATCCCCTACTGAAGTTATTGTTCCGGTTGCTCCATTTATTCCATCAGTTATATTTCCAGTAGCTAAATCAAAACCTATATAAGCATAAGAGGTATCTTTCTTTTGTATATAAAGTACTCCTGTAGTAAAATCCAAAGCTTTCAAATAAACAGAACTGGTCCATACTTGATTATCTGTTGCACTTCCTGTCGTGTTAAATTGACCCAGAATCTGCCCGTTATTAATGACCATCTTATCTGCTGTGTTTGTTCCATTTGGAGCAGTGGTTGCATTAGTAACACATGTGCTTTGATACTTTGTCCAAAATACGTTTGAAAAATCCTCTGAATACGTAAAATAATTTGCTGTAGTAGATTGATTTTGAAAAGGCAAATAAAAACCATTTGTTCCATATGTTCCAACATATTTTTTGGGCATCCAAGATCCTGTAATTGAATCGGTATAACCAAAGCTGGAAGAATCCAACGCTTGACCATCAATGAAGTTAACTTCAGACATATAACCGTCAAAGTAATTACCATTATACGTCCCAAGTCTTCCAATAGCCATTTCAACAGATGCCTGATTAAACCTTCCATCGACGTTCTGAGGAGTTGGGTAAGTACTAGCTCCGTCGAATGCGGTTAGTCTAACTCCATTAACGTATAGCTTCACTCTCTCGGATGCCGTGGCTTGAGTTGTGTCGTATTGGGCAACCACATGATACCAAGCAGAAGTATCTCGGTACAGACTTGACGATAGAACATACCAATCCCACCCACTTGTTGCGTAGTCCCCAAAGAATAATGTATCAGAACCAAACCCAAGATATATACCATTAGTCCCAGTAGGGGCTTGAGCATTTCCAAGAAAATAATAAGACGCCGACCCAATTGTTGTTCTCTTCACCCAAGCGCTAAATGTCCAAGTCTTGCGATTACCCGCAGCCGAAGGTATTCTGCTTAAATACGCTGAGTCCAAAGGATTAAACCGCAGACTTCTGGATATTTTATAGCTGCTTGAACTACTGCTATAAGGTATTACAGAAGCGGATCCGAATGTGCTTTTGGCTGGCATTAATAATATTCATTCACTGAGGCTAAAACATTAAACACGGCATTGCCTCGTTTGATGATTGTATAAGCGTAATTTTGCAAAGCTCTTGTGTTGGAAACCACTGCTTGAGGAGTCAGACCATTCAGATAAAGTGGAGTAAATGTTGTTCCATCAATTTGAACGGCGCTATTATAATAAACTGTGGTTCCTGTTGAAACGATTGATACACAGGTGAAACTTTGACCTGCACTCATGATACTGTTCAAGCTTGTATTATTATCTCCACGGAAATTAACTATCCAGTTACCTGAAGAACTTAAAGTAAGGAAAAGAACAGATTGTGTGAGTATGTCAAAATTAACTGTACTGTTGGCCCGAGAAGCTGAAAGTGTCACCTTTTCTTTGATTTCCTCCACGTATGTGGTTCCTGCTACAAAAAGCAGAGTATCTGGATTTGCTGTACCTATTCCGATTCTTCCATTGTTTGCAATATAAAGTGCATCACCGCTTTCACTGTCGAAGAATCTTGCAACGGGTTCATTTCCTGTTTGTTGAACTGTCAAAGCAGGACCAGTACCTGCATTGTAAACGCTGAGTGCACTTGTAACTGTAACAATAGTATCCAAAAATGTAAAAGTGCCGAGAGCGGTCAGATTACCTGATACTGTCAAATCACCATTTATGTTTCCCCCGGAAATTGGAACAAAATTTCCATTTACGAAACCTATGGTTGCATAAGTTGCGCTGTTGCTGCTGAATTGGGTATATGTATTGTTCCAATTCGCACTGTTAACAGAAACTGATGTATATGTGTTGTTCCAATTCGATGAAAGTGTTGGAATGTCTCCTAAATTTACTGCTGTTCCTGTAAGATAATTAGAGCTGTTTCCTACAAGATTGGTGTATGCCAAAGTCCAATAGGATGAAAGTGTTGGAATATTTCCTAAATTTACCGCTGTTCCTGTAAGATAATTAGAGCTGTTTCCTACAAGATTGGTGTATGCCAAAGACCAGAAAGCACTATTCACATTTGTTGTGGAATAAACACTATTCCAATTCGGATTGTTTGCGCTAACAGTTACGCTTCCTACATTTCCACTGATAAGTATATTTTCTCCGGCAATGATTTGGGCAACACTTCCTGAAACGGCGGCATTCCAAGTTGCGCTATTCACATTTGTTGTTGTATAAACACTGTTCCATGAAGACGAGGCATTTCTGACTGAAGTGTATGTACTGTCCAAGGTGTCTGATAATGATGTTACTGTGCTATATACACTATTCCAATTGGATGATGTGTTATAGACTGAAGTGTATGTACTGTTCCAATTTGCACTGTTTGAATATAAAATAGTATAAAGGTCATTACCGCTATTGGTTTCAAGAAAAGTGATAAGGTCCGCAACCGTTATCTTCAGTTCTTGCCGATTTCCATCAAAATCTGTGGTATATCCTACAATATAATCGGAAGCAGAAAGACTGGTTCCGGTTTTATTTTCAAAATCACTAAAATTTACAATAAGACCCATTTGTAATATTTACAAAAATGGGATGGAATATTAGATACCAAATTTTCTGTATAATTCTTTTTCTTTGTTTTCTGCTGCCAAAGCTTGTTTTTGATCCTTAAGAAGATCCTCCATTTTAAGAAGATCTTGTGGATTGAATATGGCTTGATCTTCACCATATGAACCGCCTTCTGGAGTGATATAAAGCTTGGCAATTGCTATTCTTTCTTCAGGTGCTCCATGCAGATCAATAACTGCCGGAGAATCATTTTTTGGAAAAAATGCAAAACAACCATCTTTCCGATATCTGCTGTAAATTTCTTTGAAAATAACATCAATTTCTTCCAGATATTTCAAATCTTTTTTGGTATCAGTTTCCCTCAACACAATCTTGTTGGCTGGACTTGTGACCAATAAAAATATAATATCCAGTGAACGCATGCTTTCTATGACTAATGGAATGGTTTTTTCCAAAAGATAAGGATCACACCCTTTGTTTCCTTTTTCATGACCCCACATGCTGTATACAAGATTGTCCAAAGGACAACGATCATGAATCACATTGTCATCCTTTTTATAACTTGAAACCTGTTCAACCAGTTGGTTTAAAACCCGCAATTGTGTTTTGCCATCCGTGTTCTGACTGTGTTTGTTCTTTTTAATTTCAGACCTATAAGTTTTTTCAGGGGTTTTATACTCAGGCCACTGTTTTATAAAGTCATTAACAAATGTGGTTTTACCCAACCTGCCTGCACCGCTTACAGCTATACGCATAAGATTATCTTACCTTATGCCTTTATTATTCAATAATTTATTTTACTTTTATTGAAGCAATTATTTTGACAATAAATTTCAAAAGTTTGCTTCGTGTAATATCTTCTTCAGTGAAATGAAAAGCATGTATTCCGTTTTTGTTGCTTTCATCCGTATCAAAAGCCCGCATAATTTTTTCAAAGCCGGATTTTTGAATATCAGATTGAAGGCTGTCTCCTATGATGAATAATTTACAATTTTTTCCAAAACGTGTAAGAATTGTTACCAATTCACTATGTTCTAGATTTTGTGCTTCGTCCACAATAACCACATTGTTTGTGAATGTGGCTCCTCGAAGAAAATTAACAGGTATGCTTTTTAGATAATTGCTTTCAAAAAGCATGGTTGTGATTTGTTTGCCCACAAGTTCATCGCATTTTTCTATCAAAGGAATGCTCCAAGGTTTAAATTTATCATCCACTTCACCAGGAAGACTTCCTAATTTTCTGGTGGCTGATTCCACAATGCTTCGAATATAAACAATTTCGTCTATTTTTTTTTCTTTCAGCATGGAAAGAGCAACAAAAACAGCAAGATATGTTTTGCTGCTTCCGGCTGGACCGTCACAAAAAAGGATCTGGGAATCCTCTTCCATGGCTTTTTCCACAAAAGCTTTGTGATGATCGTTAAGATGAAACTTTTGATCGATTCTAAAATTTAAAAAAATATCAGGTCGAATAATACCATCTTCATCACGGGCAACTTTTGCAGACTTTTTAGCCTGCTTGTTCTTTTTTCCCATCAATATTATTTATCAATTTTTAACCTGTAATTGAAGTAATTCTTTTACTGCATCTTCAAAGCTTACCTGTTTTAAATTGCTTTTAGGGATTATTTGTTCAGGAGGATCAAACTGTTGAACAATCTGAGAAAGTTGATTGAGAATTTTATTCTCAAACTGTTTTCCTTTAATATCGGGTATTTTTTCAACCCAATCCATTTAATTTTCCCAGCTTGTTCCAGCAAAAGGATTGCCAAAACCACTTGTTATCTTATTTCCTACTTGTGCAGGTCTTGGACCATCTTGATTGATCTGTTGTTGAACAGGTTTAGGTTCTTCCTTTTTCTGTTCATTCAAAAGAACTTGATTGCTTGTGGAACTTTTATTGTCATGATTTTCATAAATGATTTCACCCCCTTCATTACCTGAAACTTTGAAGATTCCCAGTTCTAAACCAAGTGAGAAGAAATCTTTTATCTTTTTAAGTGATATCTTTTTATCTTTTACTTTGTTATATATTTCATTAATTTTATATATCATATAGTATATCTTATATCCTTATTATATTAATCAATATATTATCTATATTACTTTATATTAGTATTATTAATATTATATATTATATAATGTCCTTGGATTTAACCAAGTTTATTTAATTTTTCGACAAAAAAAGTCAAGTTTATTTCTTGAACTGATATGTTTCAGACAGAAGTTGGTTTACAAGATCATCAAACTTAACTTCTTCTTTCATAGCTTGCTTAGTAGCAGTAGCATACATGACTTCTTTGGCACGTTTTCCATAGCGTTCTTTCATGCCCTTCAATCCTTTTTTCATACCTTTAACAATTTTTTCGCGTTTTGTTTTTTGAGCAGAAGTCATCTTTTTTTCATTAATTGTACTCATAGTTTTATTTAGCTTTTTTTATCATTTTTGTATCGAAATTAACAGGATTTTGATTTGGATTATTTGCTAAAACAGCAGGGATATATGTTTTACCATTTTTTGCTTGAAATTCAGGTCCCACAATTGTATAGCTTTTACCTTTCCAAACAATTTCTCCTTTTTTAGTTTGTTCAGCATATTCAGCAGAAGATGGTTCATTTTCATCATCCATTTTTTTAGGTTCGGCAGAATCTGTAGCTTGCCAAGTTTTTGTAGTAGGATCATATTGCAATTTTGCAGAAAATTGATCTTTTAATTTGTTTTGATCGTCATAAACAAAAAAGTTTGCAGAAGGACTACGAAGACCAAATTTAACAAGAATCGAATTGACCTTTTCATAATCTTCAAAAGGAGGATTTACCCGTACATTTTTTAATTGTACAAATGATTCGCCTCCTGATTGCTTATCACCCAGTACAGATCCTGTAATAACGTGATTTGCACCTTTCTTATCATATTCAATACTGAATTGCTGACCAGTACGAGGACGATCTTTATGAAACATGCTGCTTCTTTGTTTGAAATCAAAATCACCTATGTTTGTTTTTTGAAGTGTTTTTCCAATTCGACCCATGATATTATATGCACCAGCAACTTTTTGACCAAGGGTTTTGGCATCTTTACCAAATGCCACATCCTTTCCTATGTCTGCTGCTTTGCCAAGAGTTCTGCGAACAAATCCTCCGCTTTTTGCTCCAGGAATTTTACTTGCAACAGAAGCAAGAGTATCTGTTGCTTTTTGCGCAGCTTTTCCTAAAGGTCCTTGTTCATTTAATGCGGACTCTGTATTAAAAGAACGATATGCATTTTTAATATCATCATCCGTTCCTCCATTTTGTTTGGCCAACAATTCAACTTCATCAAATGTGGAAGAATTTTGTATCTGTTGCAAAACTTGTTCAGGTACTTTGTTAAGAATCAAACGAATAAGATTACGTTTAAATTCATTAAGATTATTTGAAAGAACATTCAATCCTTTGGCAAAAACAGCAGTTTGACGAACCTGATTGTTAGGATCCACAACAAGAATATTCAATACACCTTCGTTCTCATTCAAAACATAACCTTCATAGCTAGTGTTTCCGTCGAAATCTTCAAGGTTACTAATGGCTGGATCAATTTTAAAACGCATGCGGCGAAGCTTCAGCTTCTCTGTAATTGTTTGCAAAATGCTATTTTCGAATTTCACAATATTATTTAGTAAATATTTATGTGCTTATGGGATACAAAATTTAAGCAATGTCCCGACCAACAGTATTTCCACCACCAACATTAGCCGGAGGTGTAGCAACATAATTCAAACTAGGCTTTTCGCTAAATTGACCTTTCTTTTCATTATAAGCAGGCAATACATATTCTTTGTTCACATCAATAACAATACCTAATTGTGAAATAAATTTTTTACCAATAAGAACAGGTTGATCGTTTTGTGTTCTGTCTCCTATGCTGAAAGGAACCATCTTGTATAAGACACCCCCAAAAACGATGTCTAATGCCACTAGGGGACGTTTTTCCTGCTCACCCGCCCCGATATGTATGCTGACCATGTCCAGAAGAGGTCTGGTCAGTTCTACATCATTTACACTTGTGAATTTTGCGTACTTATAGCCATTCTTTTCAATGATCTCAGCATTTACACCGCAAAGCACATTGTTGCTGTCGTTTCCGCTATCGATTTTGGCATCTACGTTTCCCAGACCATCAATATAAACCTTTTCAACTAAACCTATGGTTTGATATTGAAATTTTTCAAAAAAGAAACGAAAAGGTTTGAAGCTTTCCTTATTCAATTGAATTTCTGTTTTTTCCAGCTTGTCACCTTTGTTCCAATTTTTACCACCATTGGTGGCTTTATATTCAACTTTATTACCAACAATATTTCCTTTTTTACCTTTTATTTTGGTAACTTTGGTAACCTTTCCCTTGCTCTTGTAATGCTTGCAGCTTGGATTGGTATTTTTGATAGTATCACCCTTATGCAGTTCATTAGGAGCCAGCTTGCAAATACCTTTCTTCATAAAGATATTTAATTATTTGGTAGGTGCGCCTTTTTTCCAGCTAATGCGTTTGCCACTCTTTTTAAGCCGCTTACGGCTGCTGCACATGCTTTTGGTAGGACGACAAGCAGGATAACCTTTACGTTTTTCACCCTTTTGACGACCACAAGGCTTTCCAGTTTTACAATCTATCCATCCTTTGCCTTTGTTGTGACCAAACCAGTCTCGAAGAGATTCTTCCTTTATGATCTCAAGTATTCGATTGTCAAACAAAGTGGTCATTTCTTTTTGGATTTACCCCAGTTTTTTGATCCTACTTTTCTACATTTACTCAAAGCTCCACTGGCATATGCGCTAGGCCAAACTTTATAACGACGTTTAACTTTGTGATAACAAGCATCTCGTTTGGCTTTTTTCTTGGTGGCTTCTTCAAGAAGCTGACTTACTAGATCGTTGAAATTCATTATGTTCACCAATTTTTACAACTAAAGTATTTGGCTGTACCTGGTTTTGCGCTGGAACATTTGTGTCTGGCACGAAAACTTTTTCGTTTTTTTGGATTGCTTTTTTTGATGCGCAATTTAGGATCACCATAATGAACCCTCTTTAATTTTCCATCAACCCGTGTACAACGCATATATTTTTTGTCAGAACGTGTAGATTGTTGTTGGCCAGTAACCTTGGTGCATCTTGCACCTTTCTTTTCCATAACAACACCTTCTTTTATTTCTTCGTTGTCTTCGTTCCCACCGTAATATCCATAATCTTCATCTGTACCAAGACCTGCACTGGCAAGAGCTTCTGCATCATCACTCATATCATCAGAACCTCTTGGTTCAGAATCTTCAGACCGATCTTCTTCTTTTTTAAGATTTTCAAGATAATCGGATATGGTAGTAATATAATCATCAGCAAGAGTTATTTTGCTTTGAACCCAACCTTCAAATTGATCGTTGTTTTGAATCATTCCTATCATATGATCAATTTTATCCCGCATGCTCTTTAATTGATAAAGTGCCATTCTTCCTTCATCATCACCTTCAGGAGAATGATTTTCATTCAAATTGCTCATGATTTTGTCAAAAGCATTACTGAAACTGCTTTCTTCTCTCATGCTTTCGGGATCACTTTCAATATCATGTGGCTCATCTTCAAATTGATTAACTTCTTTTTCGGCACGATATGCCAGTTTAAACGCTTCAGGACCAATAGCGTTTTTTATAAATTGTAATACTTCGCTATCTCCCCGAAATTTATAAGGAAATAGATTTCTGGTTTGAAGAAGCAAATTGATTAAATCGGGTTGGGCATCTATTATTTTTGTCTTTTCCTGATTATTTTTTTCTAAATCTTTTATTGCTTGTTTTGCTTTATCCAAAGCAGCTTTTGGACTCATAGATACAGCAGTGCCTGATTCTTCGCCTTCATTTGGAGCATATTCATATCCTTCAGGAATGCTGTCCAAAGTCTTTTTGATTACATGAGGTCTGAAAACAGAAAGCAATTGACTGTAATTTTCGAAAATATATGCAAGAGATGGCTTTTTCTTATGCTCTTTAACGATATCTTTTAAAATAATATCCAGATCATTTTCATCCATATCATATTCTACATTAATGTTTTTCATATATTTGTGTTTTTTTGCTCCACATAGTTATTTATATATTCTATAAGGGTTTTTGCAGTATCTTTAATAACATTAAAATTGCTGGTTATATGTTCCGGATCAATCTGCCAAAGAGCCAAATACTTCTCAGTATGAGGTGCCGGAATATCATATTCACTCAGAACAAAATTAGCTACTCCTTCTGCCTGAAGCTCCCGGATTTTTCTTTCTGGGACATTATCCCGATCTTTCCAGTGTAGCATTTCATGAGCAACTTCATGAACTAGTGTGCTTAGACTTTCACTAACAAGTTCAATTGTTCCACCTTTACTAACACCACGAGCACCGCCTAACTCATCTTCGCTTTTTATATCTACAACAATATTATTGTCTTTGGCATATTGTTTTACAGCTTCGAATATGGTTTTCATGCGCTCATCCAAAGGAGCATCATCAAACCATTGAATTTCTTCAGGTATTTCCTTTTCTCTTCCAGGAATAGGTTCAGTTTGGGAAATATCAAATACAGGAACCAAACGAAAACGCATGATTTTTGAAGATTCGCCACTAGTGGGATCCACTCCTACTGTCACATCTGCATCTTTTTGTTTCACCATGATTGGTGCATAAATCAGAATGGATTTTTCTCCTGGTTTAATTTTCCGACCAAACTGACGAAACCACATATTCTTTCCTCCTACTCGGGAAGCATTTCTTCTTTGAAGAAAGATAAGAATTTGATTGTTGAAAGAATAGTTCCTAAAACGCTTTTGGAATTGAACATATTCTTGATATTCTTTGCTATTTTTAACATTTAGAACACCGCTTTTTAAAAGTTCCACAAATTTTTTGAATCGATCTTCCAAATTTTCACCGCCAAATTCAGAAACGGTTGTGTCAGAAGATTCTTCTTTATTGAATTCGTTTAGTTTCTTGATTGTATTTTTTACAAAATCATTAGATTGAGTTTCATCTAAAGGAGATGTTTCCCATCGACGTTCCAATGCATTCCATTTAAATCCTAACGTTTTGATAAAGTCTTTATTTTTAAAAGTTTCATTGCCTGCTTCTTTAGGATCTGCAAGATCACTACTTGCTATAAAAATAGTCTTTCCTTCAGGACCTGGTCTTTTTTTCAAAATAAGTTTTTCACTTAAAAGACTTTTTATATTTTTAAAAGATATCATGTTTTATTAAATATTTATATGGGAATGAGCAATGATCTTAAGAAATTAGGTGATCTTTATTGTGAAAATCTAGGTCTAGGACCTCAAGCCAACAGTGCTTTGAATCCAGCTGCCGACATGCCAACAGTGGTTAAAAACGATCCAGAGAAGGTTTTAAACGAGTTTTTGACGTTTTTAAGAGGTATACAAGGACCAGATATTCGTAAAAAGGTAGTTTTACGTGTTTTGGAAACTATTCTTTAAGACGATAAAATTTTATACAAGTTACGTGTCCAGTTTGGTCAACAATGCTACCTCTAAAAACTTCTAGTTTATTATTTTTTCTTAAAACATCTAAAGCACGTCGAGTAGTTTCTTGATTAGTTTTCATTTCTCTACAAAGCTGAATGATTGTTTTCCAATCTTTACCTTCAGGAAGTTTTTCACGGCTTTTAGCATAATCATAGTAAAGATTTTGCCAATTTTTTTTAAGTGGGTTATAGAAAATTTTACTGGTAATAGATTTCCTACATGTTAATGATGTTCCTACACTTTTTTTAATTTTTTCTGTTTCTTCACACCATTTTAAAAATTTAAGAGACGTATTTCCACTGCATTTGATAATGTCCATGATTTCCAATCTGGTATTCCAATTACCAGATGGTCTGAGTTCTTTTTTTCTTACTATGGATTCTAACTGTTTAACCCATTTAGACATAATTTATACCAGATTTTACGAGTTAAAAATTTTCTTTTGCTATCGTATTTGTATCCGTCAAAAATTTGAACTTGTTTGTTTAATTTATTTTCCCTAATAAGTCTTAAAATTTTTGTTCTGGCTAAACCTGTTTTTTGTGACAATTCACCTACAGTAAACCAATTTTTACCATTAGGAATTCTTTGTCTTTTGATTTTATACGAATTATTTTTAAAAATATTTTTCCAAGTATCATTTTTTAAACGATACCAGACAGCTTTTTTAATATATCCATTTTCAGATCTTTCATTACCAACAAACATTTCGCATTGTTTTTTCTGAATCATTTCAGAAATCACAAGACGAACCACATGTAGCGATTTGTTGGTAGCCCTATGAATTTGATTTATATTCATCCAACCCAGACCATTTGGAAGATTTTCGTCTTTACGCATTTCTTGAAAAAGAAACTTAGCCCAATCATCTTTTTGAAGATTTTTTATTTTGAACTTCTTGTTACTCATAACCCGATAATATCGGATACAAAACAATTGTCAACTATATACTTTTATATTTGTAGGAATGATATATTTGCGATTACGCTCTTTTGCCTGATAAACTTCATGGGTTCCATCACCATGAATAAGACCAAATGCCCATCCATGTTGCCATCTTAAACGACGCATTTGATTCCTATTGTAACTTGGATTCAGATTGCTAAGACAACCTATATTCCAACATTCTCGAACATCAATACTCACACTTCTGAAATAATCGATTGCATGTGTGTGACCGAATAAAACATTTCCGTATGTGTCTGCATGTTGTTTTGAACCATGAATATTGTGTCCATAACCGTGAACAAATGAAAGGGATCCACATTTGTAGACACCTTGTTTGGAATCATAAGGAAACATTTGAACACGATATTTCTTAACAAGATCCTCAATTTCTTCTGTTCCTTGTGATGCATAATCCCTTTTCAAGCCACTTCCTGCATTACTTAAAAGATCATAAATTCTTTCATCGTGATTTCCTCGTAGAAATACGCGCTCTTGACCGAATGAAAAAAACTTTTTGAAGAAATCTTTTCCAGCATCCCAATCTTCTGTCATGCTTTGACTTTCTTCATAATCAGCACTCGCATTTTTTCTAATGGCACGAAAATCCCATACGTCACCGATACAAACCGTAAGATCCGGTTTATAATCGCGCATAAAATTATACAAACATTTTAATGCAACTGGGTCTGACTCATCTCCGTGTATATCTCCCGCTGCAACAAACTTAATAGGTTTGGCCATAAATTTATATTACATGTAAAAGCGTAATTTCAAGCAGTAGTTTCAGGAATATATTTATTAAGGATTGGTAAAATTTTATTTTCTAAATTATTAAATGCATTTTTTGCATCAATTGTTAAATTGATCAAATCAGCTTTTTCACGATCATCTAATTTATCAATCAAAAGAGCTTTGCGAATCAGATCTACCAGATATTGAACACCTTGCGTTTCAAGCTGTGGATTTTCCCCTGAAGTTTCTTCAGGAGCAGCAGCTTCTGGTGTTTCTGTTTCAGGAGCATCCAAAACAGCAGGAGGAGCTTCGCTTAAAAGAGAATATTTATTTTTTAAAATTTGTTCGAATTTCATGATGTTGTTGTTAATTTTTTTGTTAAAGTATCAGCATATTTTGCAAAAGCATTAACCACTCCTTGTGTTACAGTGTCCACAACTCGTTTTTGTTGAGGATTCATTAATGTACGAAGAACGCCTATGTCAGATTGAGACATGGATTTAGGATCATAACCACCGGTTGATGATTCTTGATCTTCCTCCTCTTCTTGAGAATCAGCATGTGGAGTAACAGCGCCTTTTTGATCTATTTTATATTTTCCTTTTTTTCCATCCACATCATAACTAATAATTCCACACATTTTTTCCATTCCTTCATATTTGGCTTTTCCGGAAGAAACCATTTTATCAATTAAATTTTTTTGAATATCATTTAATTCATCACCTTTAATGTCCAATTTAAGATATTCTTGTTCAAGTAGTTTATGAAAACGAGGCATAAAAGTATTTATTCTAATTTCATAGCATAATTACGCTTTAAAACGGAATTAGACAGGTTATATTCTTTCAAAATCTTGTGTATGTTCTTCATGCTGAAATTCTTACTACTTTGATTTAACAATGAATTTATAATTTTACTGGCAATCTTTTTATAAAATATTTTGTCTGAAACAACCAATTTACTAAATTCCGGAAACGAACCCTCATATTCAATCACTGTAAAGCTTAGATATTTTTCAAATTTATTCAGTATTTTAAGACAAGCAGTATACAGTTCTTTTTGGTCAAAATGTTCTGCAATTTCCAAGTCTTTTACAGGTTTTTCACTTACCACAAAAACAATATCTTCTTTTTGACGTTTGATTACAAAATTTGAAAGGATCAGATTGGCCAATTGATAAACAAGAATATTTTTGGCATCCTTGTTTTTACTCAAAGGTTTTTCCAGTAGTTTGTATTTGTGGCAAGAATTTAGAATTTTGGTTTCAATTTTGTTTGAAAACGCATCCCAGAAATCGACAAATACGATGTTATCCTTCTTTTGCATCTTTAAACCAATATTCCTTTGGTTTTCCAATTCTAATATTAATGATTCCATTGTAGTACTCTGGAGTTTTTATCACTTCATTTTGAATTTGCAATTTTATTTCTTCATATGCCAGTTCCCATTTACTTCTGCAAAACCTTAAAATTTCAAATTTAAAATTTTCTTTTCCGTATTTTTCAATATCCTCATTCAGTTCCCGGCAACTTCCTGTATAAGTTTTCCAATCGCTTTCAGAATATGTTATTTTACTATTTTTACGACTTTTCAGTTTTCTTTTTTTGCGAAACTGAAGTTGTTTCTTTCCAATATATTTTCGGTTATTTTTTAAATTGGTGATCAAATAAATGAAGCCGAAACTTTCATCTTCAAATTTTTCACAAATCCAATGACCATAATCATTCATTTAAGATTTCTTCGTTGAATCAGGACTTTTTTCTTTTTTCTTTTACCCTTTTTGGTTTTTTTCCAAGATCCAAAAGCAAAAGGAATCCTTGCATCACCCGGTGCATATCCATCTCCACTAGAAATAGTTCCAGGCGGGTTAAAGATAGTTCCTATGCTAGGTCCGGCACCAAATACACCTCCCGGTCCTGCTGTATTATCTTCATTTAAGATTTTACTAAAAATATTTGAAAAAAGACCCATATAAAGTATTTATGAATAATGGAACCCGAAAAACTATTAGAAGAAATAAAACAATTTTTGCAATTTGATGAATTGAATTTGAAAGAAAAACAATTAATGCTTCCTAGCATTAAACACAGATATGCCACCATTTATATCAAAACTAAAATGGAAATAGGCAACTTATACGTTGAACGCAAACGCATGATCAAAGTTATAGTTGAAGAAATCAATCGTGAATCTGCTGTTAGATTATCAATTCCTGCTGCCGAAAAACTTGCAAGTGATCATGAAACTATTTTTGAAATAGATAACAAAATTAAAAATTGTGAAATGATTTTAGAAATATGTGAGAAATCTGAAAAAATTTTAAGTTCAGCTAGTTATGATATCAAAAATCTGGTGGAACTAATCAAAATGGAAACAAATTGAACCGTATTTTTCTGGATAAATCTAAAAAGTTTGGAATGATAGAATCACCGCACATTCGGATGATTCGAAATCATTTTTCGTGTGAAAATAAAACTGCACGGCATATGCGCAGAAAAGGTTATTTTGTGGCAGATCGTTTATATGCCATAACACCTTCCGGTAGATTTGATTTGGGTCTTTTCTATTCCATTTACAAATACATGTCAGAAACAATAGGCTTGGAGGATATTGTAGTAGAAAAGGATGTTTTAGAAAAAGCCAACCCTATTCGGCTTAAAACTGAAATTCAATACTTGGAATATGAACCTAGAGATTATCAAAAGGAAATGTGCGAAAAAGCATTTAAATTTGGACGAGGAATTTTTGAAGTTGCTACTGGTGGAGGAAAAACATATGTCATGGCAACAATCAGCCATAATCTTATAAAAAACAATTTGGCTAAAAAAATATTGATTATAGAACCTGATCTTGGATTGGTTGAACAAGTTTATGATGAATTCAAGAAAACTGGTGTAAAAAATCAGATTAAAAAATACACAGGAGATAATGATTTTGACGGAGACTCGGAGATTATCATTGCCAATATAGGTGTTTTAAATTCTAGGGGAGAAGAAAAAATTGAGGATTGTGATGCAATAATAATTGATGAGGCGCACAAATATAAAAGAGGAAACAAAATTAATAAAGTTTTGGACAAATTACCGGCATGTATTCGATTTGGATTCACAGGAACCCTTCCAGATGAAAAAGAAGACGTTTTGTGTATTGAAGGTAAATTTGGTCCAGTAATTTACAAAAAAACATCGGTAGATTTGAAAAAGTATCTGACTCAAGCTCAATGTACAGTTATTGAATTGGATTATCAAAATCAACCAGAATGGTTAGATCCAGATGATTTGAAAAGATATCGTCAAGAATATGAATTTGTAATAAACAATTCTTCCAGAAACAATATTATTAGCAAATTGAGTTGTAATTTACAAAATAATACATTGGTGTTGATTGATAGAATTCAACATGGGTTGGATCTTCAAAATGTTTTGGAAAAAATATGTGAAAATAAAAAAGTCTTTTTTATACGAGGAGATGTTGAAGTGGAATCTCGAAATGAAATTAGAAAAATAATGGAAAACGCTAACAATGTCGTTTGCATTGCTATAAGCAGTATTTTTGCAACAGGTGTTGATATTAAAAATCTTCACAATATTATTTTGGCAAATGCAGGAAAAGCTAAGATTCGTCTATTGCAAAGCATAGGTCGTGGGTTAAGATTACATCCCACCAAAGAAAAACTTATGCTTATTGATTTAGCCGACCAACTTTATTATGGAAAAAAACACTTTGAAAAAAGATTTGAAATTTACAATCGAGAACAAATAGAAACCAAGAAAACACAATATAAAATAATATGAAAAAGAAAAGAGGACGTAAACCAAAAAATCAAAATCCGGATATGGATATATCCGAAGATCAGGAAAAAATCAAAAAAATTGCTGCAAAAGTAAAAAAAGAAAAGATTCACTATGTAAATGCAAAAGAATTTGAGGAAGGCATTCGATCATTTTATGCATCTGAAATTCTTACCCAATATTTGGGTGAAAGTGTAAGTAAGATTGCCAATGGTCTGAGCTATGCTCCAAACTTCATAAATTATAGCTATCGAGATGAAATGGTGGGTGATGCTATTGTTAAAATGATGACAGCATTGAAACATAAGAAATTCAATCTGGATTCTGGTTATAGTCCGTTCAGTTATTTCACAACCATAGCATTCCATGCTTTTATTAATCGAATTAAAAAAGAAAAGAAGCATCACGAAACATTAGAACAGTATCGTGAAAAAATGTATACAGATAAAATGATTGAAGGTACTGCTAACACAGGTGCTCATGTTTATATAGATCCAGATAATAATGACGACAACGATTGAAAACATTAACTCAAAAATCTCTTCTTTTTGCAGATTTACATCTAGGAGTTCATCAGAATAGTCCTAGATGGCATCAGCTTGCCTTAGATTGGGCAAAATGGAGCAAGGAAATAGCTGTAAAGGAAGGTGCAGAGTCGGTCATTTGTTTGGGTGATTACTTTCATGATCGGGATCAGATTGATGTTTCGACTCTTGATATAGCAAGAAAAGTTTTGGATATATTTTCTGATTTCAAAGTTTATTTGATAACCGGAAATCACGATATTTATTTTAAAGAAAAGAATGACGTAACATCTCTTCACATTTTCAAAGGATATCCTTATGTTAATGTTGTCAATAATACGACATTGTTCAAATACCAAGACAAACAAATTAATATGGTTCCTTGGACAGATTCTAATGAAGCAAAGAACTTTGAAGGAGATGTTATATTAACACATGCCGAATTTAAAAATTTTAGAATGAATAACAGCAAATTCTGTGAAGAAGGTGTTGATTTGGAAAAATACCAAAATAATGAAAGGTTTATATTGGCAGGACATTTTCATATAAGCGATATTCGTAATCATGGAAAATTAAAAGCAGGATATCTAGGAAATCCATTCCAACATAGTTTTGCAGACATCAACAATAACAAATATGTTTATATTCTAGATTTGGAAAACATGGGATTGAAAAATTTTGAAAATGAATTTTCACCCCGGCATGAAATAATAAGATATTCGAAAAAAGAAGAACCCAAAAGAAAAAATTCAATTGTACGGGTCATTTTTGATGTTTCAGATACAACCGAGAAATACACAAGCTTTGCAAGCCAAATTCAAGAAGAGCACAAACCTTTCACTCTTTTGACGCAAACAGATTTTGAATTGAAAAGCGATGATATCAAAACCGACACAAACATATCATTTGAGCAAATGCTGGAACAATTCATTGATGGAATGGATATTGAAAATAAAAAAGAAACCCAGGAATATTGCTCGAATCTTTATAAAAGGTGCAACTAATGCATACTATAAACTTTAAAACTGTTTATATAAAAAATTTTCTATCAGTGGGTGAGAAACCTATTACAGTTAATTTTGAAAAGGGAATGTGTTTAATTACAGGTCAGAATCTGGATAAACCAGAAAGATCGAATGGTGTGGGAAAAAGTACAATTGCCGATGCTATTCATTTTGCTTTGTTTGGAGAAACTATCCGAGAAATCAAAAAAGATCTGATTCCAAATTATTACACAAATGGGAAAACATTGGTTCAAATAACTTTTGATATAGGAAATGACAGCTATGAAATAGCTAGAACGGTGAATCCAACCACAACAAAATTGATAAAAAACACAGTGGATGAAACAAAAGATACTATAGCCAATACAAATGAGACCATAGAAAACCTTGTTCGTTGTACTAGTAAAATATTCAACAATTGCATATCATTGGGTATTAATTCCAGCAACTGTTTCATGAACATGAAAAAGTCGGAAAAGCGGGAATATATAGAATCTATTTTGGATTTGGACATTTTCTCCGAAATGACTGATATTTGTAAAACTGAATTGTCCGAAGAACGTAAACTAAGGGAAGGATTGTCTGCCAAAAAAGAAACCTATGAATCCATTCTAGAGGATTATAAAAAACAAAAAGAAGAATTTGAGAATAAGAAAAAGAAAAACATATCTGAACTTGAACAAAAAATAAAAGTATTAAAAGAAAAAATCTATATTTTAAACCAAGAAATCGAATCATTAATGGAACATTTATCTGTCGATCATTCTGAAAAGATAAACCAGGCTAAATCTGTTTTAAAAATAATTGAAGCAAAAATAAGCGAAACAGAAAAACTTATAGCTTCCAAGCAATCTGAAATACGCTCTATTCAAAAAAATCTTAATGAAATTAAAGAGAATATTGATACATGTCCATCTTGTTTGAGGGAAATAGACGAATCCTGTAAAGATCATGTTGAAAATCGTAAAAAAGAAATGCTTCAACAGATAACAAATATTGAAAATGAAATTAAAAAGGAAAAGGACAAAAGAGAAAAATTTTTGGATAAGAAGTCAGAAGCTGAAAAAATAATAGATAATTTACAAAAAAAGGAAAAGCAATCCGAAAGAGACAATTCCAAGAAAGAACAAAACAAAAAACTCATAGAACAAATCAATTCTTCAATTGATGATATTGAAAAACAAATAGAAAAAGAAACAAATCGAACAGAGAATTTTGACAAATTGATTGAAGAAAATGAAAAGAAAAAGCAAGATTTGGAAAAAAAGATCACCGAATCTGATAAAAATATATATATTTTAAATAACAGTAAATTTATATTAAGTGATGAAGGATTAAAAAGTGTCTTTATTTCAAAAATTATAAATCTTTTAAACAGTAAAATAAACCATTATTTGAATAAATTAGATGCCAATTCACGAATAAATTTTGATAGTTATTTTGAAGATACCTTAACAGATTCGGTGGGTAAGGTTGCTAGCTATGCGAATCTTTCTGGTGCTGAAAAGAAGGCGGTTGATCTTGCCTGCATGTTTTCATTCATGGAAATGCGAGAGCTTCAGAACTTTCCAGTATTCAATTTTGTGCTTTTTGATGAGATTTTTGATAGTAGTTTCGATAAAAAGAGCGTTCAACTTATAACTGATATTTGTGAAGAAATATCCCTGAATAAGTGTGTATTCATTATAAGTCACCGAAAAGATGCGATTTATTCAAATAATTTTAAAACATTAAGCTTACAAAAGAAAAATGGCATAACAACAGTGCTTGAAAATTAAAATAATATATTAATTAGATTTATGTTTAATACTGGTAATCCATTTGCTGCAAATCCTCTTCTTCAAGCAGTAGGTCAATATTCTAATACTATAGCACCAAGACCTGCGTTGGCACCCACATCACCACAGCCTGACAATATGCCAGATCGTGGAATCAATTATCTTGCAGATTATAGCGGTTGCGGTCATTGGCGTTTGATTTGGCCCGAAATGATTCTTAATGCCCATAATAAAATGACCATGCATAGCACAACAGTCATGTGCCTTGATCCTCGTTATTATATCAATACCAAGGCAGTTCGTGTTCAACGTCAGGCAACAGAACATCAACTAAAGTTTGTTCAGTTTTTAAAGCAGTTGGGACAACAGAATGGTTTTCGTCTTCTTTATGAAATTGACGATCTTGTGTTTCATGAAGATATTCCCGATTATAACAAATTTAAAACTGCATTTATTGATCCTAATATCCGAAAACAAGCTCAAGCTATCATGAATGAATGTGATGAAATCACAGTAACATGTAAATTCATGAAAGATTATTATGCGGAAAAGACAGGTCATAAAAAAATCACAGTTATTCCTAACTATCCTCCAAAGTTTTGGATGGGTAATTACTATAATCTTAAAAAAATTAGTGAAAATTATGATACCTGTGAAAAGAAACCAAGAATTTTATATGCAGGAAGCGGTGCACATTTTGATGTGGAGAATCGTGTAGGACAAAATGATGATTTTGCACACGTTTTACAGGCAATTGCAGATACAAAAGACAAATATCAGTGGGTTTTCTTTGGTGCATTTCCTATGATGTTCCGACCTCTCGTTGAAAAAGGCATATTTGAATATCATCCTTGGCAAGATCTTTATCATTATCCAGGCAAGATCAATGATTTGAGAATCAATATGATGATTGCACCATTACAAAATAATAATTTCAATAAAAGCAAGAGTGATTTGAAGTATATTGAAGCTTGCTGTTATGGTCTTCCTATTGCTTGCCAAAATCTTTGCACATATGAAGATGCTCCATTCAAATTTGATACCGGAGATGAAATGATTAAGGTAATTAATGAAGTTTTAGGTAAAAAATCAAAATATATGACTCATTGTGAACGGGCCAGATCTGCTTCAGAAAAGCGTTGGCTTGAAAATGAGGATAATATTAACAAATATGTTGAATTGTACAAATATCCTTATGGGGATGAACGCCGGGTGTTGCTAAACAAGGTGAATGGGTTAACATAGTTGGCGTGTATAGGCATGCCACATACGATCCTTTAAATCACGCTATTCGTCTGGCCACATGGTCAGAAACAGGTGAGCGAGTAACAGTAAGTCGCACCTATTATCCGTATTTGTATGTAGAAACAAGTGGTCAGCACGACGAAATATCATTATATAATACAAAATTAAAGAAAAAGACATTTAGTTCATCGAAAGAACGGCGTATTTTCTCTGAAAAAGATGAAAACAAACGCATTTATCATAATTTCACTTGTTCCCAACAGTTTTTAATCGATGAATTTTCATCAGAAATAGATAGTCCAGATTTTGTTAAGCATCCTTTAAAAATATTTTATTTGGATATTGAAACTTACAGTCCAGATGAGTTTCCAGAACCATCTTTGGCAAAAGCACCTGTCAATATGATAACCATATATGACAATCTTTCAGAAAAGTTTCATAGTTTCGGATTGGGTGAATATGATTCCCATGACAATATAATCTATCATAATTGTAAAACTGAAATAGTTTTATTGGAAAGGTTTTTGGATTTCTTTCAAAAAGATTATCCTGATATTGTGGCAACCTGGAACGGAGAAGTTTTCGATATTCCTTATCTTGTGCATCGTATAGGAAGAGTTTTGGGAGAGGATCAGGCAAAAAGACTTAGTCCATATAATAATATTATTTCAAAAGAGATATTCACCAAATTCGGAAAGAAAGCAGAAAAGTTTTATATTGAAGGAATCGCCAATTTGGATTACATGAATGTTTATAAAAAGTTTTGTCCGGTGCAGCGGGAAAGCTATTCTCTGGGTTCCATAACTTCACTAGAACTGGGAGAAAGCAAAATAGAATATGAGGAAAGCAATCTGTCTTCATTGGCGGAGAAAAATTGGAAGCAATTCGTGGATTATAACATTCAAGACGTTAATCTTCTGGTTAAGCTAGAGGAAAAATTGCATTATTTGAGCATTCTTCGTTCTCTTTCTCATGTAGGATTGACCAATCTTGAAACTGCCATGAGCACAATCAGTATTGTGGCGGGTGCAGTGGCTATTCAAGCCAAGAAAAACAAGAAAATTATACCCACCTTCCCACATAAAGAAGATGATGGAGTTACAATTGAAGGTGCATTTGTTAGTGAACCACAAAGAGGTTTTCATGATGCGGTTATCAGCTTTGATGCCAATTCACTCTATCCCAATTTGATTCGAACATGCAACATGAGTCCGGAAACAAAGGTGGGAAATCTTGAAAAACTAGACGACAAGACATTTTTACATCATGTAAATGGTAAAAAATATACGTTAACTGATGAAAAACTTAAAGTATTGATGGAAAAGGAAAATCTTGCTGTAACAAAGATAGGAACTTTGTTTAGTCAAAAAGAAACAGGTCTTGTTCCTCAAATTATTGAAGAAAATTATAAAAAACGGGTGGATATAAAAAAGGAATTAAAGAAAATAAAGCGAGAACTGCTTAATTCTGAAAAAGATTCAGAAGATTATAAGGAAAAAAAGAAACGAGAATCCATCCTAAACAACAAACAATATGCCCTTAAGATTCTCATGAACAGTATCTATGGAGCATTTGCAAATAATTTCTTTTTTTTAAGTGATAGAGATGTGGCTAGAAGCATTACAGTCACAGGTCAAAGTGTAATCAAAAAAGGAAGTGAAATTATTGAAGAATTCTTTGTTAAAAATGGCATAGAAAAGGAATCATTAGAAAAGAACTCTCCAATGGTTTATGGAGATACGGATAGTTGTCACGTTTCAGTCAAACGGCTTCTTGAAAAAAATAATATAAAATTATTAAAGAAGGACAAAACTTTAAATTCCGACGCAGAAAAGGTTATTGAGAATCTAGAAAAATACATCAATGAACAAATAACCTTTTGGGCTAAAAAGGAACTTAATAGCAATTCACCAAATCTGGAATTTAAACGGGAATCCATATGTGATGTGGCCATTTATATACAAAAGAAACGATATGTGCTTCATGTTATTGATGAAGAGGGTGTTCCTTGTGATAAAACAAAATATACAGGAATTGAAGTGGTTCGAAGCACCATGACCAAGCAAGTAAAAGAATTTAATAAAAAAATTATTGAAACCATGATACAAACTCGGGATCCATCTCAGACAAATATAATCCTAGAAAAGATTTATGAGGATTTTCAAACCAAAGATGAAAAAAATCTTTCATTTGTGGTGGGTATTAAGAATTATGAAAAGTATTCTGATTCATGTAATGAACTGATGACAGTAAAAGGAATGCCTGTACATGTTAAGGCAGCTTATTATTATAATTATTTTCTTAAAAAACAGTCTTTGTTAAAAAAACATGAAACCATAACAAGCGGAGACAAGATTCAATATTATTATGTGCAACAACCAAATCAATTTGCCATTTCAGTTATGGCATTCAAAAATCGTCTTCCAGATGAAATCAAAGAATTGTTTCCCATGGACAAAGAAAAGCAATTTGAAAAGCTTGTTTTGGAAACAATGAGAAAAATTTTTGAACCGGTAGGATGGGAAATACGAGAACCAGGAAAAATGAACTATGCTAATCTTGAATTACTTTTTTCTGACGAGTAATTGACTGGGTTTTGTTACATTTCTTCCTAATTTTTTACTAATAGCTTTGGACCAAGTTTTGTTTAAATTTTTCAATCTTGTTATTTCAGCTTTTAATTTGTAAGGATCTTGAGGAAGTTCTTCTGTAGATGGTTCAGCAGGAGTTTCATCTGCTACAGGTTCTGGAGTAGGAGCAACGGTTTCTTTTTTGGCATAAACATCACCATGAAGTTTTTGCTTTTCTTCAGGAGAAAGTTTTGCATATTCCGCAGGATTCATGGTTTTTAATTCAGGTTCAGCTTTGGCTTGTTCTACAGAATCAGCAGGCTTTGATGATGTTACAGGAGCCGGTGTTTCAGAAGGAGTTTCCTCTTTAGCAGGTGTATATAATGATGTTTGACCATACAAAAGAGTTTCTAGTGCACCTTTTTCAGCATCTTCATATTTCTGAGCAGTATGATTAGTTTTGAAGTATTCCAAAGCTTTAGCTTTGTTTTCTTGCATGTTTGCATCTGCCCATGCACGACTGTTTAAGAACTTATTAAAGGTATCTACAGCTTTTTCTTTGTTTGTTTTGATATCGCCCTTCTTGGCAAATCGAGGATACCAAAAACGTGTCCACAAATCTTTATATGTTTCATATCTTTTTTTATCTTCACTTCTTTTAGGAATGCCTTTTAAGAAATCCATAATCCCTTCGTTAAGTGGTTTTCTTTCAACACTTTTCGCAAGAACATAGGCTTCAAATATTTTATGGCTTTCCAAGTGCATATTATTATTTAATATAGTTGCTTTTCTAAATCGTATGATTAAATGGTGGTATGAGTTCAATTCAACCATTCGTAGATCATGTAGGACGTACAATCATAGGCGAAGTTCTTGGCGAGGAGAACGGAAACCTAAAGGTAAAAAACCCCGCTATTCTGCTGGTTCAGCCGAATCAAGCCACTGGACAACTGAGCATCCAGACGATTCCCTTGTTTTTCAAGGAATTCATCAGCCCTGCTCTTCGTGAAACAGTTGGCACCTGGCTTTTCCCAAAGGATAAGCTGGTTTTGACCACTGACGTTCAATTAGAAGAGCGTATTATTGAGCAGTACAAGCGTATTTTTACGTCTGCTCCTGTTGCTGATTCTAATCCTGAAGTAGTCAAGCTGTTCGAAGACTAATGAGTGATCTGGATAAAATTCTAGGTTGTCTGGATGATATCAATCCAGAAGCTGCTTTTCTATCAGATAACACTCTAAGCAACGTTGATACTTGGTATGATACTGGTTGTTATGCTCTAAACGCCATTATTAGCGGAAAAATCCGTGAAGGTGGTGTTCCAAAAGGACGAATCATCGTCTTTACAGGAGAATCACAAACAGGTAAAACACTTCTTATCAATAAAATCTTGGGTCTTGCTCAAAAACAAGGAATGTATCCTGTGATTTTTGATAGTGAGATGAGTGTTGATGCAGATAGCGGTAAAACCGTAGGACTTGATCCGGAAAAGACCAAGTATTGCCCTGTTTATACTGTTGATGAAACCAAAAACCAGATATCTAAATTTTTGGATCAAGTTATTGAGAAAAAAGCTCAAGGCAAATTCATTATCAGCATAGACAGTCTCGGCAATCTTGCAGGTGCAAAAGAAGTTGCTGACATTGAAAAGGACAAATCTGTTGCAGATATGGGTCTTCGCGCCAAAAGCTTAAAGAGCATGTTGCGTATTTTGACTTATAAAGCAGCAAAAGCAGGTGTGACTGTTCTTTGCAGTAACCATACATATGCAGATCCTGCCAGCATGTATCCAAGTTTGGTTAAAAACCAAAGTGGAGGAAGTGGTCCTTTGTATATGAGCAGTGTCATCGTTCAATTGGCTCGCAGAAATGAAAAGCAAGATGATAAAAATGAAGAAGACAAAATGCTTCCCGAAGCAAAACAATATTCGGGTGTAACTCTTCGTGCCATGACAACCAAGAACAGGTTCTTACCACCTTTTCTGGAAGTTCCAATTTATTTGAATTACAGAACAGGATTGGACAAATATAGTGGACTTTTGGAAATGGCAGTAAATCATGGAATTATTATCCAAAACGGACCAACCTATACTAAAGCAGACGGAACAAAATTAGGTTATGCAAAAAGTTTTAAAAATGATATATCTTTTTGGGAAGAGTATGTTATACCTAATCTCCAGGAGAAATTAAATGTCGCCTACAAATACGCAGACTCAGATACAGACGCAGCAAAAGAATGAAAAAATTCTTTTCATTAGTGCAACTCGTGGCGACAAATCAAACATATCGTTTCTAAAAAGTATCAGCAAAGTTTCGGGTGCTGAATACGAGATAATCGAAAATAACACCGAAAAACTTTCGGTAGTTTATAATCGTGCCATTGAAAAACACATGGACGAATATGATATTATATGTTTTATTCATGATGATGTGTTTATTGATGATCTTCGTATTGCAAAAAAGCTGGAAAAAGCAGTTCGAGAAAACAATTATGATGTGATTGGATTGGCTGGAGGAATCAATCCCATAATCAAATCTCCAGCACTTTGGCATCTGATGTGTGATCGACACAACTTAAGAGGTGCTGTAGCCCATCCATTTGATAAAGGTAGTATTTTCATGACTAGCTTTGGAAATACGCCTTGTGAAGTTGATTTGATTGACAATTTGTTCATGGCGTTTAGAACCAAACTATTCAAAATAAACAAAAATTTCCGTTTTGATGAAACCAATCCCTGTCATACACATTTCACGGATTTGGATATCAGTTTACAGGCTAAAAAGTATTCTTATAAAATTGGTATTTGGCCGATTTGGGTAATTCATGCAAGTCCCGGATTAAGGAACTATGAAGATATTGTTTTTCAGAATGGTCAAAAATGGTTTCTTGAAAAATGGTCAAAATAAACAAAATCGATAACGATACATTCGAGACACTTATAATATACAAGTGTCTTATGGATGGTGCCTATTTGGGTACCATTGCAGAGTATTTAAAACCTGAATATTTTACCAATGAGGATATTAAAAATGTTATTGGCATTATAACTGATTTTTATCAAAAAAATAATGTTCCTCCAACCATAACCGAGATTAAAAATTATCTTATTAATGATAAGCTTAAACAATCATTAAAAAATATTGTAACAACGTTTGAAACAATTGATAAAAATCTTAATACAAAAGAACTATATGAAAACACTGAAAAGTTCCTAAAAGAAAAAGCGGTTATTAAAACCATGATCGATATCATGGAAAAGACTGAAAAAACTAGTGTTGATACAAATGAAATTTTAGAGAAATTCCAACAGGCATGCAGCATAAGTTTGACGCATGATTTGGGAATGGATTATTTTGAGGATATTGAAAAACTTGCAACGGAAATTACAAAGACAGAAAATTACATTTCTACCGGTTATAGATGGATAGATGAGAAACTTCAGGGTGGATTTTTACAAGAAGGAAAAGCCCTTTATGTTTTCAGCGGTCAAACCAACGTTGGTAAGAGTATTGTTTTGGCCAATATTGCCAGTAATATTTGCGCACAAGGCAAAACCGTTTTGTTGATTAGTCTGGAAATGAGTGAAGTTGTATATGCAAAACGGCTTTGTGGAAACTTTGCCAACATTCCAATCTTTTCCTTAAAGCATAAATTGGATGATTTAAGGGATGAAATTGCAAAATATAAAAGGGAAAATCCAAAATCCAAACTTGTGATCAAGGAATTTCCCCCTAGCACAATTAGTGTTGGTCAATTAAATGCATATATCAAGAAACTCATACAGAGTGGAATCAAACCAGATGCCATCATTGTGGATTATGTAAACCTTTTAACCACATCATTTGGAACCAATTCCTATGAAAGGGTCAAGCATATTACTGAAAATCTCCGAGCTGTAAGTTATATTTTTAATGTTCCTGTGATTACAGCAACCCAATTAAATCGAAGCGCCATGAATCAAAGCAATCCTCAATTAGAAACAGTGAGTGAAAGTCTCGGATTAGCCATGACTGCTGATTGTATTATTGGTTTGTGGCGGGAACCTGAAGATATAGAATTAGGTCGTATTAATATGAATATTCAGAAAAACCGTATGGGTCCTGCTTTTGGTACTGCGACTTTTGCATTGGATCAAGCAACCATGCGAATTCGAGAAGAAGCAAAAATTGAAACAAATGATGCTATTTCCAGTACAGAAAATACTTTGAATAATCTAGCAGTCAATGATTTGATGGAATGAAAAAGACAGTCATTCTTTGTGATTTTGATTTGGATGGAGCAGGATGCTGTCTTGTAGCCAAATGGTCTTCACCTAATCAACAATATGATATTATACCTACAAATGAAGATGAATTGTCTCAACATTTAAAGAACAGCGATCCCAGAATTCCTTTGATTGTTTGTGATATGACATTTAATCAAAAACATGTGGATATAGCAGATAGACCGAATGTGCTTTTTGTTCATCATCATGATTTACCTGAACAGATAACTTCAAAAAATTGTAAGATAATTTCCAAGCAGGAAACATCCTGTACAAAATTATTTGCCGATCTTTTAAAAACACCATTATCGGATGAAAAGAAAAAATTGATAGAGTATATTGATGATTACGACAGTTATAATTTAAAATATAAAAAATCTTTATTCCTAAACATGGTATTCTGGTCTTTTACAGGAAACAAATTGGAAAAATTTATCACTGCTTTTGAGCAAGGAGATAGAGATTTTAACGATACAGAAAAAAATATGATACGGATTTATGCATCAAAAATGGTTGAAGCCGTTCAAAATTCCGAACCACATGTTCTTAAAACAAAAAATTTTAATATAATAATTTTTTATGCTGATTTTGCAATAAATGAACTTTGTGCGGAATTTTGCAAAAAATATGATTCTGATGCAGCCATAAGCATAAACAAAAATACACTTTCAGCTTGCATAAGAATCAATCGAAAGAAAGAAACCAATTTCGATTGTGGTGTTTTTGCAAAAATATTCATGGATGGACATGGATATAAAAACTTTGCTTCTGGTAAAATTATAGATAAATTTGTTGATTTATCAATCAAATTCACTAAGATCTGATATGGAAAAGACTATTACAGATAAAGAGACCGAATATTACTTTCTTTGTTTCTGTAGTCTAATGTGTATTTTGGCAGAAAAGAAGCTGAATCTTCCCAATGTCTTCATAGCATTTTTAAAAAATAAAAATTATCGCCAACTTTTCAAACAAATGTTGAATGTTGAAACTGATCATGAATGTGTTAAAATTTTTATAAATTTCGATCCAAATTTACACAAATCAAAATACATAACTAAGTTTTTAAATAAAAATAAAAAATTGAACCTTTCGTGAAACACGATTTGTTGGATATTTACAATTCCTTTATCAAGGCATATCGGACTGCAAATTCTGCACCATTCCGGTACAGAAAAACATATGAAACTCTTCCACAAGAGGTAAAAAACAAGGTTGAAAGAATCAAGCTGTTTTTTGATTCTTATGAAATAAATGTGGATAATTTTTTTGAAGCTCCTTATTTTTTATACAAGGACACAAAATATTTTGCGTTTGATTATTATCTTTCAAGAAAAGCGGTAAAAAGTTACAGTGATTTTGAAAAGGAAATATTAATGATGGGACCAGATCATATCCGCAATCTTGTTAAAATAAAAAATTCTGCATTGTTTTTAAAGAAGTTTTTAAAAATTGAAGGAATATCTTTTGCAGAATACCTAAACAATAAAAAAGAAAAAGTTCCTTCATTTGTGACACATTTAAAAAATAGAAATGTTTCAATTTATTTTTTGATGGGTTTAGAAGGTTTTGAAAAAGCTTTTTTTGCTTTTGATTCCAATCTTTTAAAATTCATAATACCAGACATTTATGAAAATTATGAATTATATAATAAAAAGTTTCTTACTAGCCAAAATGCCAGAATTTTGGTAAAAAGTATTTTAAATAAAAAGATTCTGAGTTGACATCTTAATTTGTATGTTAAGATAAGTTCATGAGTAAATTCACATCATCTATGTTTGAAACGCTGAAGGAATCCCTTACAAAGAAGGGTGAAAATAACAGCGGATTATATAAAAATATTCTGAAACTGGAACCAGGAAACACATATAGTGTTCGTTTGATTCCTAATTTGAAGGATGCCAAAAAGACATTCTTTCATCATGTTCAACATGGTTGGACAAGTTTCGCAACAGGTCAATATGTCAGTGCCCTTTCCCCGACTACATGGGGCGAAGTTGATCCTATTGGCCAAACTCGTTATAAGCTTCTTTATAAGAGCAATAATGATGCTGACAAGGTAAAGGGAGCAGAAATCAAGCGTACTGAAAGATGGCTTGCAAATGTTTTGGTTGTTGATGATCCTATTAACAAAAGCAACAATGGGAAAGTAATGATTTTGAAGTTTGGCAAACAGCTTCATAAGATCGTTATGGATGCAATGTCCGGTGAAGAAAGTGAAGATTTTGGTGACAAAATTTTTGATCTTTCTGAAAAAGGTTGCAATCTAAAGATCAAAGTGGAAAAGCAGGGGGATTTCCCGAATTATAGTAGCAGTAGATTCACCTCTCCAAAAGAAATTGAAGGATTGGATGAAAAGGCTCAAGAAAAAATCTATGAAAGTGGTTTTGACTTGGAAAGTGTTTATCAAAAGAAAACACAAGATGAGCTTCAGAAACTTTTGGAAGAACATTTCTTCTGTAACGTTTCTGTAACTCCTCCTTCATCTAAAAAGGCGGTTGCTGCTGAAAAGAGCAGCGATCTTGTGGAGCAGAAAACACAGTTGAAATCCAGCATTGGTGGTAAAAAAGCCGATGATAAAGAGGAAGATTTGATCAAGGATCTTCTTGAAGGTCTGGAAACATCTGAATGAGCCACATTCAAGATCCACAAATAGCTAATATTGTTTATAATTTTTTGGGCAATACACTTGCTCAATTAAATGAAATAGACAAGCATAATGTAGGAGGAAGTAGTTTAAAGGCTTTAAAAACAGATCCTAAGAATGTTTTTAGGGTAAATTCTGATCAAGGCATGAGTTTATTGCCATCAGAACCTTCTAATTTAACTCCACCTGTAATTCAACAACCACAGGCACCAGTTATTCCTCAAGCTACAGTTCCGGCAGCTCCTGCTGTCAATGTAGTAAATGCAGGATTGAATGTTTCGGCACCAGTTCCTGTTCAAGAAACAATTCAACAAGTTATCCATTTTACAAATGGACCCAAACTGATTCCTGAGTTTGATAAGATTATATCAGCTTTAACCAATATTAAGAATATATTAAATGAATCGGTTCACGATAGAAAATAAGAACAAATTCTGTCGATATTTTCTTGAACCGCTTCTGAAACTGAATCCGAAGTGTGTTCTTAAAATAGAACCAGACAAAGTTCAGGCAAAAAGCAGTTATCCGGATGGTTCACTTTTTTTGGAAGCATCATCCAGTATTGATACTGATATTAAAGATCAGAAAGAACTGGCATTTATTGATCTTTCTAGATTCATTAAGACTCTTGATTTTGTGCAAAAAGATGTGGTCAGTTTTAAACTGGATCAGAATTATCTTTCATACAAGGACACAACAAATCATTTTACAATGCAAATGTATGATACCAAGGTTGTGCCAAAACCCCGTTTAAGTTTTGAAAAAATAAATGCCCTTCCTTTTAATTTGGATATTGTTTTAAATACTGATGTTTTTTTTGAAATAATTAAGGCGAGTGGAATATATCCAGATTTAAATAAATTATATTTTGTTTTTGCAAATAATACCCTAAAGATTGAACTTTCCGACAAAACAAAAAATCAGTGTGATGGATTTACCCGTACTATTGAGAACATCGCATCTGTGGATGGTGGTTTGGATTTTATTCTTCCGCTGGAACCCTTAAGAATTATTTTGGCAAATAAGATGGAAAAATTACAATTTCGCTTCCATAAAGCAAGCAGCCTAGTAAATCTAATATATGAAAATGATGGAATCAAAATGTCTTATGTCATACCATGCCTAATCAAATGAATACATCAAACAAAAAAAGAATAAGCAAAAACAAAGTTCGTACACCCAGTTATTTCATCAAGCGTCTCCGTGACAACGGATTCATTGTATGGAAACTGTTCCAGGAATATGCAAAAACAGATCCTCGTCTTTGGACCATCATTGTTGATCCTTCTAACAGCAGTATTTTTATCACCTGTTATCAGAACAAGGATTTCAACGGAGATATCATGTTTGAAATAAATGATGGCGGAATTCGTTTCGTGAAGAACTTCAGCCTGAGAACAGACAGCATTGAAAGTGTAATTCTTTTGCTTCTTGAAAAGAACATTGGCAATAATGCTAAAAATAGTAGATTTTTCAAAAAGATGGTAAATAGTTCAAGTGAAAAGCCCTCGGAAGAAAAACAACAAGAACTCAACCTCGTCTAATTCTCTTTCTGCAAAACAGCCGACGAAATCAGTATCGGCAGAGAATATCGAAGGATTGATCAAAAGCACGTTGCACAATTATCTGCAACAAAAGATTAATTTAAAAACAGAAAGATCTGCTGATCTTACACATCTGGACAGCATCATCAGCGAATATTTGGATTGTTTTATTATTATCGGATATGACATGGCAAATAGTCAGGTGAATTTTATCCATGCAAAAGATCAAAAAGATGCGGATGCATTAAGCGCAGCAATCAATCGTTTCTTTTATCAGTCACAAAACAATATCAAACCAAAAAACAACGATGATTAATAATGCTCTTATCCTCGGAGGAGGATTTGTAGGAAAAAATATGGCAGCCAAACTGAAAAGTTTGGGTAATGTAAAAACCGTGGACATGGTTCGCCGGGAATTCTTAGATTATACACAACCAGAAAAACTCCGGGAATATCTGGAAAAAGGAAAGCCTGATTATTTGATCAATGCAGCAGGTTATACTGGATCACCAAACGTGGAAGGTTGTGAAACCAATTGGCAGGATTGTTATTTTTGGAATGTGGTTGTTCCTGTTCGTATTGCTAACATATGCAAAGAAATAGAAATCCCTTTTATTAATGTAGGAAGCGGATGCATTTACGACAGCCAGGATAAAATTTACAGTGAATATGATATGCCTAATTTTGGAATTTTTAGCAATCGCAGCAGCTTTTACAGCAAAACCAAACATCTTTGTGAAGAAAAACTGGAAGATTATCCTGTTTACACCTTTCGTATTCGTATTCCTTACAATGACAGTTATGCAAGTAAAAACTATCTTTATAAACTTTTGAAATATGACAATTTGATCAGCATGAAAAACAGTATCACCAGTATGAACCTTTTGAGTGAATTTACAGACTTCTTTATCAATTTGAAAGAAAAGCCCCGATATGGTGTTTATAATGTGGTGAATAATGATAGTATTCGAGGTGAAGACGTTATTCAATTGATGCGAGAAGAAGGGTTAGAAAACAAAAATTGGAAAATTCTAAGCTATGAAGAGATGAACTTCAAAGTTAACCGAAGCAATTGCATGCTTTCGCCCATGAAAATTGAAAGTCTGGGTTATACGCCTAAAAATGTTATCGAGGATTTGAAGGAAAATATCAAAGGATTTAGTCATGCTGTCAAAGCTCTTCAAAAAGATAAGGTTTAAAACTTATAAAAAAGGTGCCTTTTTTGCAATATTAAAAGGCAAATATGCAGGTGAATTTTGGGTGGTTATAGACAGTGATGATAACGAATATCGTTTTTTGAGTTTGCCTAATCTTATTAAAAGAAATGCTCCTCTTGGAAAAGTTGATATTGGAATTAATGCTAAAATAATCGATTTTATTCAAAATCTTCCAAATAAGGTGTTTAAAGTTTGCGAATTACAGTATAAAAATATAAAATAATTATAAATAATAATATGATCAAAAACGTACCATTTGTGCAGCCCAAACCTCAAGTAAGTCCTATTTCAGGACAATTGACAAGACCTATTATTGTGGAACGTCAAGTAGGCAAAAATGTTATGAAAGAAGCACAATGGATTGATCCTGCTTCTGGAACACTCTTTCTGCGCGGTATTGTGAGTGTAGAAGAGAAAAAATAACCTTTTACCGTGAGTCGTGCAAGCATACTTGGAACATTGGGATTATCTGGATTTAACATCCAGGGAACAGTTCTTGTAAGCCGAGGAAGCACAGCCCAGCCAACATTCAGCGCGGCTCCAGTCACATCAGGTGTTTCTAATTTAAATTTTGACAGAAGCGGTCCTTTAACAAGAATAGCATCAAATGCCAGCACAGGCGTAGTTACACTTTCAGCAGTACCAAGCCTTACAGATCTTCAGGCAGCTGATTGGACTGATGGAAGTAACATATCAAACTGGGGTACATTGCAATCTTATCTGAGTGCAGTTGCTTATAGTAATCGAAACATTTCAGCCAGTGCTGTGACCATGCGCCTTTTTGGAACCACAAGGGGATATAGCGTTTCAATGCAAGTACATCCCAATGGAAAAATATACATGTTTCCCGCAGATATCACACAAACCACACATGGTTATGTGATTGATCCTGAAGGTGAACGTATCATAACAACATTTTTTTACACGAGTGGTGTAACAAGAGCAATGCTGGCACCCAATGGAAAATTCTACATGGGGGGTATATCTACTCGTCTTATTGTTCTGGATCCTAGCACCGATACGGTTAATCAAACCATAAACACTTCACCAGTTACTTTCGGTTATCCGACCTTGGCCAGAAATGGTAAATTTTATGAAGCTGGATCTGCAATTATTGGAGTTTTTGATCCTGCAAATAATACAACCACAACTATTGCAGCACCAGCTTTTAATGCAAGTCTTAATGTTAATGGAAGCCAACTTGCTCCCAACGGAAAAATATACTATGCTCCTTATTTTGGCACAGTGTTTGCAGTAATTGATCCAGAAGCAGGAACAGGTGCAACTTATGGTTTTGCCGGAGGATTTTCATATGCTGGATTGCCTTCATTTAGCATGGTTTTCGAAGGAATGGTACTTGCTCCTAACGGGAAACTATATTGTATTCCTCATAATGTTCCCAGTACTAGTGGAGCTGTTACAGCAGGACCAATCGGAATTATAAATCCAGATGATAACACCACCACAACCATAGCAAGTTGGATAGGAAGTGGAACAAGCGGAGTAAATTGTCAAACTGCATTTCTTGCTCCGAATGGAAAAATATATACAGCGCCCAATCAAGACACTTTTGTGGTTATTATAGATCCTGAAACAAATACCACTACAAAATTAATTGGAAATACATTTGGATTTTCTTCTTTACAATCTCAAGGAGGTGTGATGCATCCGAATGGAAAAGCATTTTTTGTTCCTTATTATACTACAGCAATAGGAGTCATGTATTTCAATTTAAACAATAATTGGAATATAAATGTTTGTACCAATCCAATGTTTAACAAACAAATTTAATAAATATATTATATGACAATTTACGTTGATTGCGGAACATATTACGAAACAGGCGATGCAGTGATTTGCCGCATGCGCAAAGATCAACCTTATTATCCTTTTAGTGGAGGTAGCATTACATGGGAACAATATGTAAACCAACAAGTTGCACAAGGATTGGCTCAAGTTGTTCAACTAATCAATGATCCCACTCGTCTGGCCACTTACTGGAATGATGTAATCATCAAACGGAACGGTCTTCTTGTGGAAAGTGATTGGACACAGCTTCGCGACGTTTCCCTTGGTGATAATCCTGAATGGGTAAGTTATCGTCAGCAATTGCGTGATATTCCTCAGACATATGCCAGTGATCCTCGTTTGATTGTTTGGCCTGTTAAACCTAGCTAAATCATATATAAATTTTGATGTTTTTCGTTAAATAATATTATATTATTTTAACGATATGAGCAACGCATATAATCTAAGTCTTTTAGCATCAAGAAACAATCTGGGAAATGCTGGGGTTGTCTTCATCAGTCAAGGAAATGATATTGCTCCATCTTTGGGTCCGCTAAGTGCCGGTGTTTTGAGTTTAAGTGGAATAAACCAGCTTACCAGTCAAATAGGTGTAAACAAATCAACAGGGGTTGTTACCATATCCGCAGAACCTCATTTGTGTGAATTGGGTGTGCCAGGATGGGATAAAGGACAGCACATAACACAATGGAGCACATTGCAAAAATATCTGAGTGCAACAGCCCTAACCAATAGTACTATTCCTGCAAGTGCTGCTTTTGTTGAATATTTCGGAACTGTACCAGGATTTGGTGGGGCTCAAAATTATGAAGGAGGTACTTTGGCTCCCAACGGAAAAATATATTGTTTTCCAGAAAATGCAACAACCGCCCTACTTATAGATCCTGTAACAAATACTATAACAACATTCGGAAGTTTTCCGGGAGGATCACTTAGTAATAAATTTCAAGGATCTGTTTTGGCTCCCAACGGAAAAATATATGGAATTCCTTGTGGTAATACTGCAGGAGGAGGTGGGGCTCAATCTGTGTTTTATTTTATAGATCCGTCCACAACAACAGTTTCAGCTTTTGCAACTGTCGCCAACATTGCAGGTACAAATGCATATCAGGGAGGAATTCTTCATCCAAATGGAAAAATTTATATGACTCCCGAAGCAGGATCAGTCGTTCATTATATCGATCCACAACTTAATACTGTTGTGGCTTTTGCAACAATTTCCTTCAACAATTTTTATGCACTTTCAAAAGCAGCATTGGCTCCTAATGGAAAAATATATTTTGGAATAAACTCCGGAAGTGTGGGACGTATTTTGGATCCAAGTACCAACACATTTGGAACATATGCTCCAGTAGGAGGATTTCCCGCAAATCTAGCTTCAAATGGTATTACTCTTGCACCTGATGGAAAATTATATCTTACACCGAGCAACTCAATAGCGTATCTTGTGGATCCGGATAATGATTCAGTTACATCCTATGCAACTGGTCCGTCAATAACAGGAAACATAAGCACATTCGGAGGAAAGCTTGCTCCGAATGGAAAAATATATTTTACATCTTGGGTGGGTACATATTTTGGAGTTTTGGATCCTGAAAATCTAACAGTCACAAGATTGGGAACAGTTGCATCTGTTGCTTATCTTGATATGGTTGTTACCCCTAATGGTAAATTGGTTTTCATACCCGCAGCGGCAACAACAGTAACAGCTTATAATCTTCTTTTAAACAATAATTGGAATATGAATATTTGTACTAATCCTTTGTTTAACACAAATTAAATAAAATCATGAGTAATGCAACAAATCTGGCACTTTTGGGACTGAGCAGCTTCGGCAATGCCGGAAATGTTTTGACCAGCACCGGTGAAACCACTGCCCCAGCATTCAGTGCAAGCAGTGTGGGTGTACGAGAAATCCGTGTTGTAAATCAGGTTCTTAGTCGATTGGGCGTTAATAGAAGCACAGGAAATGTTAGTGTCAGCGCTCTTCCTGATATCAGTGAAATTGCTGTTCCAAGCTGGCTGAACGGTGGTCACATCAGTGATTGGAGCACGTTGCAATATTATCTGAGTGCAGTTGCTGCTACGAATACAAGTCCGGCCAGCGCTGGTTTTGTTGAATATCTATCCGTTGTTCAAGAGTATAACAAAGGAATGGTTCTAGCACCTAACGGAAAAATGTACACAGCCCCTCATGGTGCAGGAGTAGGAACGACATATGGTTTGATAATTGATCCTTCCAGCAATACAATTTCTTCATATATAGCCACAATAGTAGCGTTGGGTAGTCTAACTACTGATGCATTTTATGGTTCAGTTTTAGCACCAAATGGAAAAATTTATTTTGTTCCAGACAGGGCAACTGTCGGTGCATTAGTCGATCCTTCAACTAATACAGTTTCAACTTTTGGAACTTTGCCAGCATTTGGTGCCGGAACAAATGCTTTTGGTTATGCAATTTCTGCTCCAAATGGAAAAATATATCTTATTCCTGAAAATTCAACTATAGGAAGAACAATTGATCCAAACACAAATACATTTGGAACTTATCCAAGCAGCAATTGGTCAGGAGGTTTAAGTTATCATAGTACAGCAGCTCTTGCTCCTAATGGAAGAATATATGTGTTTCCTAACATAAGTACACTTGTTGCTAAAATTGATCCAAGTAATGATTCAACCACAGTAATTTTATCAAATGTTAAAAACATTGCAGGATCTGTTCTTGCTCCAAATGGAAATATATATTTGTTTCCAAATACTTCTTCTCAAAAAATTATAAAATTCGATCCTAATTCAGAAACAGTTTCAACTATTGCAGCAACAAATCCTAGTGGAGGTCCTGCATGTTTGCTTCCAAATGGAAAAATATTTTATGGAGGATACTCCAATACGTTAGCGGCAATTTTCGATCCATCCAATGAAACCATACAAACAATTTGTACAATAGGAGGTGTTCCTCCAACTTATGCTGGTTGGAATGTAGCACCAAATGGAAAAGTGTATGGATTGCCCTTTAGTACCAGTAATATTATATGTATTAATTTTTTAAACAAAAATAATTGGAATCTGAATGTTGCAACAAATCCAATGTTCAACAAAAACTGATTATTTTTTCTTTTTCCTGTCCCAACGAATCTGATCGTAATTTTCCCAAAACTTTTTGCTAATATTTCTTGGTTTATCCCCTTTGCCGTTTTGAACCGTGTTTAGTTTAGCGCTTTTTTCCTTACTCATAATCATCTAAATTTAAAAGATCCTCTTCCTCTGTCAACATAGCATCTGCTTTTTTGCTAATTGCCACAATACTGTCATCAAATCGATAATTTCCACAAAAAACGCAAAAAGGACTTTCTTTAGCATTTACATTATCACAAGCTTCACATAATTTATAATAAAAAGGATGCTTCTTCACATCCTGAATCCACCGCTTTTGTTTGTTATTCACGTTCTGTTAAATATTTATATGGGGAAAGATGATAAAATAGAGGCTGTTGTTACGCAAAAAATCACTGCTGATTTTATTCTGAAAATATATGATAATTACAAAAAAGAAAAAAATGTCAAAAAGAAAAAAGAAATGTATGAAAAATTGCAATTATTATCAAAAAACCTTAATCAATACTTAGTAGTGCCTAAAGATTATGATAAATATTACAACTAATGAATAAAAGACCCAGCAACGATAATGATATTAAAGGAATTTATGAAAGTGATGTACGCAATACCGGCATCATGAGTGCGCCGGATGCAAGCAAAATAAATCCAGGAATTAACCGGGATAGTGGAGCTAGCCAGAACATTTACACACCAAATGACTATCGGATCGGGGAAAATGAAGAAGGTGAGAAAGAAAGCAAGGTATTGGAAGCGTTGAAAAAAATTAAAGAGATTTTAAATAATCTTGATCTATGAATGAAATAAAAATCTCGGAAAATAAAAGTCCGGAATTTGAAACAGCCATGAAGTTTGTGCGGGAAGCAGAAGGTGGTTATTATAACCATCCAAATGATCCTGGCGGTGAAACAATGTATGGTCTTACCAAACGGGATTATCCTCTTTTTGATATTAAAAATCTGACAAGGGAACAAGCAGATGAAGTATTTTGGCAAGATTATTGGCTGAAAAGCAATGCTTATCTGATACCTTATCCTGCATATATTAGCTTTTTTGATAGCGTTGTGAACACAGGCAGAACGCAGGCCAATAAATTCCTGCAACGTGTGGTGGGTGCTACTGCAGACGGTATTGTTGGACCATATACCCGCAGTCTAATGAGCAAAAAAGATCCTGTTGATGTTGCATATGGCATAATTGATCAACGGCAAACATTTTATAATAATTTGGCAGAAAATCGTCCAAAATTATCAGTATTCCTCAAAGGTTGGACCAATCGCAACAAGAATCTGCGCAATTATATTCAAAATCTTTTGAAAAACGCTTGAGTTTTTTTATCAAAAGATAAATATTATTAACAAAACAAATACTATTTTGTAAAGATTACCTTTACAAACTTTTTGACCTGTTATAATCAGGTCTCCTTATTATGAAAAAAACCATCTTAGCCACAGCTTTAGCCCTGACCCTAGTAAACGGGTTTTCAGATATTTCAGTTCCGCCTAAAAAAGGTTTGCAACCAAATCTAACAAGCACTGAATTCAAAACATTCATGGGTGATGTCAGTAAACTTACCCGAAGCTATAGTAGTGGGGTTTGCGCCAAGTTCACAACTGCTCTTTTGGACAATCTTCATGAACGCAATGAAAAAGCTTTTCCTCAATTGGATCTTAGGGAAGGTGGGATTGTTAAAGGAAGAGCAGGTCGGCAAACATATCCAATCACCACATCCAGCAACGAGATAATTTACGCCAAAAACTATAAAACAGTGTTTCAAAGTCGTAAAGATTTTGAAAAAATCACTCAAAATGATGTGTTAAACTTGCCTGAAAACACACTTGTTATTGCTGTATACCAACCAAAAAGTTCAGGCAGACCAGGTCACATAGAAGTTATTTTTAAAAGAAATAACAGGCTATATGCAGCATCAGATAAGCTTGACAAACCCATGTTTTTTTGCAATAAACTCTACAAACAAGTGGACTTCTATTATCCAATAAGAGAGGATAGGCAATCATGAAAAAAATAGCATGTTTGATGATTATTGCCGGAATATTATATAATATTATTCAGCAAACCAAAGAAAAAGCCATAATCAATCCAGTTGATAATGTGATTTGTTCTGGAATGACTAAAATGGCTGATGATTTTGTAAAGAAATTGGTTGTTGAAAAGACTGTAAAGGTTCGATTAACAACATATTGGGCAAAAGGTGGAGAAACTGATAAGGATAGCGCAAAAAAGCATAGCTATACAGGAGCCACATTAAAAGAAGGGGTGAGTGTTGCAGTCGATCCTCGTCTAATCCCCTTCTTTAAGCGTTTATACATACCAAATTTAGGGCTTAGAGTGGCTCATGATACAGGAACAGCAGTTAAGGATAAAAAGGCAAGTAAGGGTAAATTGCCTGTTATAGACGTATTTTTTGAAAAAAAGAAGGATGCCATGGAATTTGCATACAATGGACCTAAAATAGTCACAGTTAGCATTTATAAATACTAATGTGCGTTTTAACGAACTTATAAATGAAATAATAGGGGATTTACCCCCACCTCCTCCTGCAATAATTCAAAAAGCAGAAGCTGCCATCAAATATAGCGATATAGTAGCGGCTGCTCTTATCGGTGAAGCAGGTGGTGAAGGTGAAAAAGGAATGCAAGCTGTCATGAATGTAATCATGAACAGGGTAAAAGATGGTGATCCTTTCCGGGGTGCTGTGAATATTGTTTTAAAACCCAAACAGTTTAGTTTTTTTAACAAATACAATGATGGAACAGAAAAAATGGGAGATATTATAAGCAAAGCCACTAAACATCCTAATTGGGCCAAAGCAAAAGAGCTGGCCCTTGTTGGAATGCGGGGAAAACTACAAGATATTACAGACGGAGCTACACACTATCACGTGACAAGCGGACCCAGCAAAGTGTCTCCTAAATGGAGCAATCCTAAATTTGGAGGAAAAAATCCCGAAGCTTCAGCGACCAACACGATTGGCCATCACACGTTTTTTACGAACATTAAGTGATTTCTTTTTCTTTTTCTTAACAGGCAATTGAAAAACTATTTGAGCACTGCTTGTATTAAAACTATCGCCTTTGAATCCAGAAGGATGTGTGGCTGTTTTACCCCAATCAATATTTTTTCCATTATATGTTCCAGGAACTCTTGATTGAGGCGCAATGCTAAAATCTTCTGATAGCTTTTTAACAATACTATCAAAATTCTTTGTCATGATGTGGCTTTGATCAGTTTGCGAACAACGGCGCTGGGCTGAATGGTATTGTGAGGTGTTGATGTTCCTGAACCAACAGTGCCTGTTGCATCAACAGCACCTTGAGAATATGTATAAGAATAATCTCCATTTGCATTTTGAATGGTCAGACCTCCTACAAATCCTGTTCCGTTTGGATTAAGAGAACCTGGTTCACGAAATTGAGCAGTAACATCAAATTCACATTTACCTTCTTGTTTGGTAAGAGTATGATTTTCTTCACCTCCTACGCTACCAACAGCATTGTTAATAGTTGCAGAACCTGTTCCACCCGCACCAATGGTTGTTCTGCGACGCAAATCAGGAAGATTAAAGGTTGTGCTGCCGTCTCCAGATCCCCAAGTCGTACCCAGAACATTGAACAAATCGACATATGTTGTTCGGGAAACTGCTGTACCATCACATTCCAGATAAGTGGCAGGAGGTGATCCTGCTCCTGCCCAATCTATAAGAGTTCCTATCGGATTGGTGGTAACAAGACCTGCCAAAAGAACTGCCAAATCTGTTGTGGTAAGATCCTGAACTTGACCGCTAGTATTCAATCGTCCTTTAATTGTGTTTGCTGGTGCGGCGACTAACATTGAATTGCTAACGCTATTACTATTAACAATCATTGCTTGATTACCATCATAAGTCAGACTGTTACCCAATTTTGTTTTCAAAACTGTGTTGCTTCCTATACGCTCAAGACCAGCACCTATAGAAAGATTCGACAATTTTGTTGCAAGCAATCCATTATCAGCCACCCTGACAACGTTTGCCACATTAATAAGAGTATTGTTATCTATAGTGAATTGGCTTCCAAAAGGAGCAAAGGCACTGACTTTGGCAAAATTTGTGCCTGTGAGCATATATGTCAGATTGGATACTGTATCAAAAACAAAATCACCACTGGCAGGAGCAAGATTGCTGCTGATGTTTGTGTTGTTTCCACCAAATGTTGCAAATCCAAGATTTTTGGTTCCTACTGGAACTCCACCATCAGATCCTGTTCCTATATAAAGACGACTGCTATCTGTACAATAGCCCGGTTCTCCTGGTTCTAATGTGATATTTTTTCGTTCAGTTTCCGTTCCTTGACGGAATATGATCTTTTTGATTTCAGCAGCCATTAGTAATATTTATTTAATATATCAGTTTCTACAATTATTTTAAAAATATTTTGAATAAATAACTTATATGGCAACAAAAGCTTACTCTGTGGTTGTGGATGGTATGAACAGTCTTCGGGTATTTGATGCAAATACAGGCACCACTGTAAGGTCTTTAAAACTACAGGAATCTATCCATTCCAGCCCTGTGGTCGTTAATGACCGGGTAACAGTCATTGTGCAAAATTCAAGCGGAAAACGCAAAGGAATTATTTTTAAACTTCCCGGTCTTTCTCAAGTTTTTTCTTTCCCAGTGGCTTGAAATTCTTTGTGTGTACCTTACGATACACACATGATGAATCTAACATTTAGCGATACAGAAAAGCCAGCCGATCTGGAAAAGTTCCAAAAAATTACATATCCGACTTTCTTTTTCGGTTTTGCCATAAGAACCATGTATGATCAGAAAAGATTAAAAATTAAAAAAGAATATAACCCCAATTATATTGTTCACAAATATGGCAACAAAGCAGATGAAATCATGTTTCTTTATGGAATGATTGCTCCTGTATCGAATGATGTGATGCCTTATATACTGCCATTACGGGCCAATCCTAACGTGAATCATGAGCAATATGAAGCAGTACTAAGACCTTTGGAAGTAGAATGCAGTGATTGTTATCTATTCTTAGCCAAGAATCTTTATCCTATCAATTCATTTTATACCCATAGATTCTTTACAAAATCAAATTTTAAAAATATAAACAACTATTCAGAATTGCTTGATAGGGATCCAGAACTTCCGTTGCATCACACCATATCCCCGTTCCACCTGTTTTTATTGACTAACTATTAACCACCAACAATCGGATCATTTGGTGGATTGCTGTCCTTGATGTTATAGGCATTGTTCTGCGGTGCAGCCACAACCCTGTCCGTATTATTGCAAGCTTGAGCCACGTTACGAACATTCTTATTTTCTGGAAGCAGATTAAGAGGTATATTTTTAAATAAATGACTGTGACTATATGTAAACAAGCAATTTTCATCTGAAATATTGTTACAAGGAGTTTTACTCCAAACAATACCCCAACCATTACAAATACTTGCTCCAGGTTGCACATAACCAATAATTTTAGCATCAATCGTATTAGTTTGACCATACACAAAACTCTTTTCAGTTTCCTGAATTTCTACAGGAGCAGTGATATGGTTGACTGTGAGTTCTCCTTCAATATGGGCACCTCCTCCTACTACTAAATTGCGACTAACACCCAAACTAGAATCTACCATTACCTGTTCATAATTACGTTGACGCAAAACCAGAATGTCACTGGTTATAACTGTGCGGTTACCTCCATCAATATTCAATTCATATTGAGCACCTATATTCACTTGTTGTCCGGCCATGGTGGTTATGGTTCCACTCATTTCTATAGGTCCTAGGGTTTTTACGCTAATCCCTCCTGCACCCACTTGTAATGTATAACGATTACATGCATTAACTGTATAATTTCCACCAGGAAGATCATCAACATGTACAGGTTCAATCAAAGGACTGGATTTTTGATTTTCAAATACGCCCAATTCACCCACTTGAACTTTATAATTATATATTTTTCCTTCTGTGTCGATACGAATTGAACCAAAATCATTCATGACTTGACCAATCATATCAAATTTGTGTTTGGGTATTTCTGTAACCAAACTACCCCCAGTACCCAAACTTTCTTCAATTTTACCCAATTCGACTATTTTTTCTTTATAAAGCTGTTCGAGTTTCTTTTTTTCTGGATTTTCCTCCCATTTACCATCCATGCTGCTTGGACTTAATTTTTGTCCTTTACAAACAGGACATTGATTAGGAGCAGGGAATGCAATAAGTTGACCATCTTGTTGTTTTCCTTTTGGATCAACTGTTTGATATTGATCTACACCATTACTTCTGAATGTTACAACGGGAATAACTACTTGATTAAATTTGTTATTAACTGCGTAATATTTTCTATCTTTTGAACAAACAGGACAAGGTCCAGGGTTTCCTTTTTGTTTTTGATTGGTAGAACTTATCCTATTTGGATCACCGTCTTTTTTCTTGGTACGATCAATTTCAAACAATTGTTTAAGATCTGCTATAGGATCCATCTGAGTCTTCCATTGTTGCTGATGTTGAGGATCCTGATTTCCTATTTTAAAATAATAATTACCTTTGACCACGATATCTAAATCACCCCCGACGTAAAGACTATTATTACCTTTTACAGTTGTGAATTTGTCGGCCAGAACCAATTGTTGATCATTTTTTACAGATAATCTACTTGTTGTTGCATTATTAAATTCCAAAAATGATCCTGAATAGTGTGTAAATTTTAAAACCTCTTTCAAATCTGTGTTTACAAATTCAATTGTTCCGCCTTTTTGAGACATGACCATTTTGTTTCTGTAAGTTTCAGCATCACTTTGCTGGACTTTCAATTCTGAATTATTTTTGTCCAGATTTTCATAAGCACCCGGATAATCTTCTGCCACTCCATAATCATCCTGATATATTCCTTGCCAAGCTGCTTGACCAAAACTTACAGCCCAATAAACAGGACGCATGGGATTTCCATCATAAAAGAATACCCAAACATGTGCTCCCACATTAGGAACACTGAATAAACCTTTAGCCCTGTTACTGTAACAGCTGGGAACATATCCGTAAGAATTTGGATTTACGTGGGCAACATTATTGGCTGGTGCAGAATTGAATGCATCGCTTAATTTTACCGCTTTTCTTTCCAATACATTTCCTGGTTTTTCACCAATACCATCTGTATTTTGACTGAATTCTGTTGTTTGAAAATCCTTTTGAGGTTTGCAAGTATCAATAAAGCTACTGTCGCTTATCGAACCAAATTTTTCTGTTGCATTATATCTTCCGCTTGCTGCTCCTCCAAACAAAGGCATGGCACAGTCCGACCAAGGAAGAATCTTTTTAAGATCGTCCAAAATATCATTTAAACTGCTGTTAAGATTTTGACCTATGAAATTAAATTCTTTATCTACTTTTACTTCATTCCATTTATTGTAAACAGTGGAAGTAACGTGAGGAACAAATATCTTGAGTCTTCCTCTTTGTTCTGGGTCATTGTTTTGTACAACTATACCTAAATATTGACCATCATATCTTTTCATATATTATGTATTTCCTGCTGCTTGTAGTAATTGTTGTGCGGATGGATTCTTAAACTGTTTGTATCCGGATGGATAATATGCCACTTGCTTTCTTCCTTTTACAATTTCAACATTTTGTGCATAAACACCACTTTTAGGAGGTTGTACAGTTGCTGATTGTGTTTTTCCTCCTGCAAGAACATTTTTTTCAAAATTCAATCTTGATTGCTCCGTATCAAAATATATATCAACTGTTGCTGTTTTTACCTCTTGTGGTTCTTTATTTTCATCTTTTAAACGAATAACGCTTCGCACACTATTAGTATTTCGTCTATTTTTACGAAATACGCCCTGACCTTCCCGATCCATATCCCGTCCACTTGTATTTCCTTCAATTGTTGTAAAACTACCATCAGAATTAACTGTTTCAACGATTCCAGTATGGCTATAATTATAAGTTATAATATCTCCGGGTTGAAGTGGTTTTTCACCAGGCCGAAATATTTCAGCATTACCATTTCTTGCAAAATCTTCCATTCCGTATGCCCTCATGGTTGCTGGTGCAGGTGTGTTGGTTCCTGCAGTTGCTTGCTGTGTAACTGCACTAACAAAACCTGCACACCATGGTTGACCTTGTGAACCTCCTCCTGCAGAGAAAAATGGATTTAATTGTGACCCTGTATTACTGCTTGCATTTTCTGTAACACCCAAATAACTTTGTGCAGCAGTCACAGTTCGAGCACCAACGGAGCTTCCATTCTTAAAGTCAGGATTACTTGGATAATATGATTGTGATCCGTCTCCTTTTACAATTCCCCTTTGCCTTGCTGCTGTTTGTTTCACAACATCTGAACCGGTATCCATTGCCACACGAACTCCAATTGCCGGATTGTCAAAAACAATTTTACTTCCATATGGAATGATTGAAGGATCCACAGCACAGCTTTGACCTTCAACAAGATTTTTTTCTCCGGTTGAACTATCCTTTTTGGCAGTCCATTCATCTCCTCCTTTTCCTATGGCTTCTTTTGCACCGTATGTTGTTACCACTGCATTAATACGAAAATCATTAGGAGAAACGGCATTTGGAACAACAGGTCCTGCTTTTACTTGTGTATTATCTCCTCCTGTTTTACTGGATGCATAACTTTGTGCATTTTGTTTGGTCTGATTGCTGATATTAGCCGCAGCTATAGATTCACTTCTTTGACGGAATTTAGTAAATGATTGTGTGTCTACTGACAAATCCCTTATTGTTTTTGGGGAAAGGTTTGAAGGAACACTGGTTTGTATGGAATTCAACAATGAACTTATGTTGGAAACATTCTGTATTCCTTGCAGATTGTTTGTGACCTGGCTTTTTGCAAAATTAAAATTGTTTGTGTTTATATTGGCAAATTGAGAAAATGTATTGGAAAAAATACTTTGAATATCAACTTCACCTCCGGCAAAATTAGGAATAGGGAAATTGTTTCCTAGATAAGATTGGACAATACCCTGTAATTGATTGGTTATGTCCAATCCTTGTGTTACATTTTGTATGGTTTGATCTAATATTTGAGGTGATGGCAATTGTGGAAGAAAGTCAGTTATAGGAAGATAGTCTTTAATATTTCCAAATTGCATTCCAAAATTGCTCATATTGGAAAATTGAGGTGGCAATTGAACTGAACCGAATATTTGTTCTGGATTTAATTGGGAAAGTTGCTGCGAAATATCATCAAAAGATGGAACAGATATGATCTTTTTTAGCTGTTTAAGATTCATTTCCGGAGCTAATTTTGTTAATAATGCCGGTGGAATATCATCTGCCATAGTATAAAATTATTTATGAAAGAAAATCTTTTTACAATGTTGAAAAACCCTTATCATTTAGTAACATAAATGAATTGAAAATAGCATTTTCCGGACCTCAAGCATCAGGTAAAAGCACAGTTATCAAGCATTTGCTAGATAATTTTTTGAAAAAAGAGGAGTATTCTTTTATCAAAGGAGGAGCCAGAAAATTGAAAGATTGTGGTTTTGAAATAAATGAAAAAGGAACAGATTTGTCTCAAGTTCTGCTGTTTAATTCATATATTGATGATTTATTGATTAAGCCAAAACAAACAATAACAAAGCATTACATTTATGATCGTTGGTTGTTGGATGGTCTTGTTTATTGTGATTGGTCTGTCAGCATAGGAAAAAACAGCCCATGGGTTTATGATTATGGTCAATTAATGCTCAAAATGATTCACAGTGAAATTGATATACTGTTTTATTGTGATACTGAAGGTGTTCCTGTTGAAAATGACAATTACAGGAACGTTGATGAAGAATATCGAACTGTCATTCGATCCATCTTTGAAAATTATCTAAAAGAACCGATTGTTAAATTTAAAAAAGTGGTGTATCTGACCGGCCCTTTGAAGGATAGAACATCAAAGGTACTTAACGAACTTTAGAGATAACCTAAAAGACTGAGACGGCGAATATTAGGTGAAACAGATTCAGCGCCATTATTTGTCAATGTTTGCAATGATGGAGCAGCAGTAGCAGTTGCTGCAGTGAAAAGAGAGCTTGTACGGTTTTTATATATGATTGCAAATTGAACACCATTATAAGCACTGTCAACACGCAATCTAATGCTATCTTGACCAACAACACCAGAAGCAACAGTATTGGCAGATAATGTTACCAAAGTGTTTGTTAGGGCAACCGGAGGATTGTTAAATGCAACAGATTCGACATTTGATCCAACAATATGAAGTGCCACACCAGCAGCGCTCAAACTGTAATTGTTTGTAGCTGTCATGTCCGGGTTAAAATTGTCTGGATCCAAAACTTGATTAGGGAAACTTAGTATTGCCATATAATATATTTATTCTTTTTTTAATATTTTTTTTAATATAATCCTATTTTAGTTTTTACAACATCCCAAAGAAAAGTAGCTACTGCAGAAACAGTTATAGCACCACCAATAATTTTAGTTTTAAATTTTTCAACAGTTGTTAAACGATCATGGTGATCATCAATTTTATTGATAATATGATCAATTTTTGTTTCCATGCGGACAACCCGTTCTCGCACATCCATGATATCGTCTTGATAAGGCATAATAAAGTTTTAAATATTTATTATTTAAGGTGTTGGAATTGTTAAAATTTTAGGTAAAAACTTAAAATTTGAAGGATCCAACTCTTTCATTCTTTCCAATTTAGGATTTATCATTTTTTCCCAAACACGTTTAGTTATTTCGTATCTCTTTTGTAATATATCTTTCTTTTCTTCTTGGTCAATTAGTATATTTTCTTCTATTTTCTGTGTATTAATTATATAATTATTAAAATCATTTATTAGAGCTGTAAGTTGATCAAATTCCTGTTCACCACTATAAGGAATGTTGAATTCTTTTAAAAATACCTTCTTTAGCTGCATATTATATATTTATAAAAAAAGAGGGGGATCTTTCGATCCCCCCCTCTTTTTAAAACTTCACGGGACGTACCGTGTGAAAAATTTTCTTTTACATGCCAGGATCTACTTTTTTTAGAAGTAGACGCTCTGTGTGGCAGGTGTGAACGGCTGACCCAGACCAACGACAATAATGACGTGGTAGTACAGGTTAGCCCCGAAGATATTATCCACAACGCCGTAACGAGTCATCAATCCAACGCGAGGCGAGAAGTCGTTAGGACCAATCGTTCTCTGGACGAGGACTGGGATGTACGGGCAATAGATGATACCTGTGTCGTAATACTCCGGACCCTTGTACCCGAGTAGTGCATACTCGAGGCGGGTGCTACGCTGCGGGTTAGTGAGAGTTCCCGGATATGCTCCGAGGTTCTCAGCCTGCGCGTCTGTGCGTGTATCACGATACACATTAAACCGACCACCGAGATTTCCAACCTTGGAAACGCCAACAGGTTGAGTGTTGACATTGCCTTGGACGGGAACCCACTGGAATTCAGGAAGCATTTCCAATATGGCGCAAACGCGAGGTGTTGCAACAATGAAGTTGGCAGCACCACGACGGTTACGAACCGCAATGCGGTTAGCTTCGATGATTAGTCTCTGGTAGAAGTCACGATTACGTTCAACTAGCCAGCGACCATCAGCGGAAGCGGGAGACCATACGGAATATCCTGATCCGAAGCCAGCATTGAGGGCAACCTGAATCATACGAATGATCATCTCACGGTCAATTTCTGCCTGTAGCTCATAGCTCATAGCATTTGTCAACTCGGTGTCGATGTCGATACCATTCATATTCTTCAAGTCTTGTTCAAGCTCTACGGACCAGCGAGCAGCAAGCCTACGGGTTCCTGCTTCGACTGCAGTTTTCTCGAAAGAAACTTCAATCTGAGGAATCTTACCGGTAAGTTCGAAGTTACCCAGGATCTGAGCAACACCCTGATCGGTGCCGAGCATTGTGAATTGATCATAATACGGCTGCGAAGGGGATGCGCCAGAGAGCTGAGAAGACGAAGTACCAGTATAACGGGTGTCAAGGAGTTGATATCCAAGTTCAGCACCGTTAGAAGGATTGGCAGGTGTTATGGCGGCATTTGCGTTAGTTCCGCTACCGTCAACGCCAGAATTACCCAATTGTTTATTGAGGTACTTATAGCGAAGAGCGAAAGCAAGACCGACGGGACCACTCATAGGTTGAACACCTACTATCTCGTTGGTGATTAGTTCGGGGAATGTACGACGAATCATCGGGATCAGAATCTTGGGCAGACGTGCATCTCCCTTAGCATAGTCGTCACCAGCGGTGATCTTGCCAGGGGGATTGAACGAAGCTCCAATAGATGTACCTGAACCGAAAACACCACCGCTAGCGGCAGTGTTATCTTCATTAACCATGCACCATTGCTCTTGGTTTTCCAAAAGCATGGCGGTGTTGAGACGTGTGTGATCGTCTTCGATAGCCCGGACAGAATCCGAGGTATAATCGAGGACGGGTGCCCACTTCTCTAGAAGGGTTTTAGCGCGACTCTGATTGATGTAACTCGTGGGAGGAGCGATACGCTTACTCATTTTATTACATTCTCCTTTATAAAATATCGACCAGTAGCAAATTTGCTACCAAATAATCTCAGGTATAAACCTCAGAAATCACCAGCGACCAAGTTCGTTGAGATAGCTGTTTGTCGATTCGTTAGCTTCAGAAGCAGGCTTTTCAGCAGCTTCTTCTACTACGACACGATCAACAGTTTCAGTTTGCTCAACGGCTTCGTCGCGTATGTTTGAAAGACGCTCCTCTTCAGTATTATTAAAGAGTTTAAGAGTGTAATCATAGTTCTCATTAATGAACTCAACATCTTTGTTACCCAGAAGCTTCGCGATATATTTCTTCTTGTTTTCAGGAAGATCACGAGTTTTCTGTTCTAGTAACAGAGAGGCTTTCGCCTGATTGAGTTCTTTTTCAAGAACTACACTGCGCTCTTTTGCGCTTTCAAGCTCTTTACGAGCTTCATCTAATTGTTTCTTTCCGTCCATTACTGCTTCACGAATGCTTTCTTGGGCAGTCGCTGCATCAACGGCGAGAAGATTGCGGACCTTGCCGAGAACGTCAACAGCACGACGATTAGTCACTGCTTTTTTGATGTCTTCTGCAGGTACAACTTCATCAAGATAAGCTTCCAAATAGGTGCTAATATCATTGATGGTTTCGGATTTGAAAGATTTAGCTTCGTTAGAAAGTGCAGACTGATATTTTTCTACGATAGACTTGAGTTTATCTGAATGATTTTCATCGATAGCAGATACAACCTTGTTTAGTTTAGAAACGTGATCTTTATCGATTGCTTCAACGAGGGATTCTAGCTTTTTGCTATGATCTTCGTCTTGTTCGACAAGAGCTTTTTCAACGTGAATCTTGACTTTTTCATTCACGCTAGCTTCAAAAGCTTGCTGAATTTCATTCAAGGTTTGTTCCGAAAGAATATCCTTTGTGGCTTCTTTTAGTACATCTACAACGTTTTTGCTCATAAAATTATTTATTTATTTCCTCGTTATTTTTTTGATTTTTTTACTTTTTTAAATCCTTAACAGCGTTCTGTATACGATTTTGCAATTTAATATCCATAACAGCTTGAAGGGATTTTTTGGCACTAGAATAATCTTTTTCAGTAAGACACTTCAGAAAATTGTTAATCAAAGATTTTTGTTTAATGTCCATGTGTTTTTATATTTAGCTCTTTGCACTCAATTTTCTAAAGAAAAGAACAACTTGTTCTTTCAAAAATGCTTCAACATCAGTACGAGGAAGGTTGAAAAGGGCAGATGTAAAGCTGTCATATATCTCTTCATAATGACCACTTTCTTTCAAAACAAACTGTTTACTTTCCAAAATACCATCAACAAAAGCTTTGGGGAACGACGGATCAGCAACACAATCAATTGCAACCAAACGAAGATCGGAAACCTTGTTTATTCCGTTTGATCCTTCGCTAAGTTTTCCTAGAGCACGGCTGCTCATTCCTACCTTTACTCCGTCCTGTATCAAACTCTTAACAATCATTCCCATAGGAGTGCTGAGAACTTTGCTTTTACCGTAAAAAACATTTCCATCCTGACGAAGTTCAGTAACCATGTGACAAACACGTTCCAAATTAACTTCAGGAGTTTGAGGATGATTCAATTCACCCATGCTACGGTGATTCTTGATCATTTCATTTGTGTAACGACCAACTTCTTTGGTCATTTCTTCAAGATTGTAGATTCGACGATTACGATTGGCTTGTTCTGCCATCATGTAAGGACCTTTGATATAAAGAGTGGCCGGTTGGTTGGGATTTTTTTCTTCCAACACGTATTCGAAATCATCATTAGATGCGGGACGTTCTACAATAAGTTTTAAACCATCATTCATGGATATAATTATTTATATAAATTATCTATTTTTTCGAGTTATTTATTTTTAAATCTTTCTCTGTGAGGATAATGAACTCCGTATCATGGCTTTTTGCCCATTTTTTAGCAGCTTCCCATTTTGAACAATTTGTTATGTAAGTCATTTGTTCATAGAGAATTGTGGCTTTTCTGCATCTACTATTTTCAAAATTAGGTTTTCTGGTTTGTTTTTCAGGTTTTATTTCAACAAGATATTTTTTATAAATTTCTCCTTCTTTTATTACCATATTTAAATCCACATGATACAACCTAGTGGTTTTGGCAAACGGATGAAAGTAAGGAATTTTTATGCTTTCACTGGCCCAGCGGGAAACATTCGGATTATCATCACAAAAACGAAAAAATTTCAGCTCATATGATGAACGATACAAGATTGGTTTTTTTCCGACATATTTTTTTTCGTTTTTAGGAACAAAAATTCCTTGAATGAATTTGCTGTTTTTTTGTAAAGGTATCATTCAGGATATTTTTAAATTATCCTACCAACATTTGAACAGGGCTTGCATCACCCAAACCCGGAGCAGAACCTTCGTAAAGTCTCTTTTCCAAAGCTTCTTTTTCACGCAATCCTTGTTGCAACATATCGTTATAATTCAACTGTCCACCTCCGAAAAGATTTACAGCTGTATACTTTCCACGAACATGACCAATGGATATTTTTGTAAGAGCCAATGAATACTGTTGAACCCATTGTTCTTGGATTAGTTGTTGAACAGGACGTTCCACATAACAATTAATGATACCATAAAATCTAGATCCAGATCCAGGTGTACGGGGTGGCGGAAACATCTGAAGATACTGTGTACGTTCATCAAATTTTACAGAACGAGGTATGCTCAATAGCTTATCACGATTTTTTAACCAATCTTTCAAAATATACCAACTGATAAGATCAAAACCATAATTTCCCATTGAATAACTGAAATAAGTTTGCTGGGCCAATGTTTGTTCAATTGTGAAAAGAGTGTTTACTCCATCAGATGAACCTTCCTCAAAATATCTCAAATCAATAACCTTCCTGTATGTTTGAATCAAATAATCATAACTATTCATAATAGACAATTGGTCGGGGAGATTCCCTTTTGGATCTGCTTCAGATACTTGAAACGCCAAAGGATTTGTTGGATCACCAATTACCATGCTACCTATATTATACATGCTATTGATGCTGGTGTTGCGAATATCGTAACGGAAATTAAAATCTGGAGTTAAACTGAACAATGTATCTAAACGAACACCCTTTCCGTCTTCATAAAGATCGCTGTCAAAAACAAGATATTCATCGGTATAACCGGCAAATTTGCTGAACATTTCCACAGCAATTGCAATGTTCTCATAAAGTTGATCCTGATGTATTTCGACATTAACAAGTGGAGCACCTAATTGTCTGCTTATTCGAATACCAAGATCATTGAATGCTTGAATACGACTGTTTAAATTAGTACTATAAAATGTACTGACGTTTTGTGTTACTGTGCAACTCAGGCTCATATTAATTGTTACTGGTTATGGAAACCATAATGGTGGATTTATCTGCTGTTAGTCCTGTAAACATTACATAAAGGGCATTTACACGTTCATGAAGGGCTGATACAGCGGCTTGTATGGATGAATAATTTAAATCTAAAGCCTGTATTCTTTGTTGATAATAGATATTAGGAGAAAGAATTGCACCAAATCCTACTGATGAAAGTACGGAAAGATAATTTCCACTGTTTCCAACAAGATTGTTATATGCTTCGCTCCAATAAGAACTGTTAACATTTGTAGTTGTATAAACGGATGACCAGCTTCCTGAAAGAATATTGACAGTCAAATATGTGCTTTGCCAATTGGAACTGAAACTTCGAACATGTGTATAAACGCTTTCCCATCTGGAACTGTTTCCATAAACAGTGGTATAAACACTAACCCAATAACCACTGTTTGCCTGAAGAGTAACATAACCACTATACCAGTTTTCACTGGTACCTTGATCTTGTGTATAAATTATACCTTGAAATTTAGAAGACGGTCCAGCAATAGGATCGGTACCACTTTCCAAAATTCCCGGAGTGGGATTTGTATGGTGGGTGGATCGATGAAGTTTTCCGTGAAAAGGATAATTGCCAGCCATATATTTATTTATAAATTAATTGCATATTATACTGATTATAAATGCGCCGTCTCCTACTCCTTGCATATCTGAACCAGCTTTAATTGTAATAATATTACATTCAGTCCGGAATAGCGGTATGGGGAAAGGAGTATCCCCTTGAATAACATTCAGAATTCCTAATTGTTGTAAATATAATTTATATAAACATCTGTTAATAGTGTCACTTTGATAATTTTCATTATTTCCTATAAAATTATTGCAATCAACATTTAAAGAAGGATCAGTCAAAACACCATCATCAATATAGATATTTTTTATAAATTTATAACTTTCATAAATATCCTGATTTGTCATCTGAATGTTTACGGCTGAAAGCGGCAAATATGGATCCAAATCAAATTTGAATCTCTGACGGGATTGATTCAAAAGAACATAATTATTGTTTATAAGTTTGCTTATGCTTTTGTTGAATGTAAGACTTTGTGAATATTCTTCATTTTTTATGTGTATTTGATCTTTTGAAAAAATATCAAAATCATAAGAATAAAGCATGTTATTGGTCGCATTAGGTTCAAGAAACCTGAAAAACTCGCCTGCCGAAAGGTTGGTTCCAATTGTTGTTTTTGAAAAAAGAAAAATGCTATCTCTATCTTCGTCCAAATACAAATCCAAAGCTTGCAAGCTATAATTTCGAATATTGTCTTTAGACAAATCAAATTTTCCAATCTTTGTTGTTGGACGGGAAAAATATTTTTTATAAAGAGATTTGTTTGTGAGAATATAAAAAATATTAGTATTATCTTTACTAAACAAATATTTTATTGAATATTCTCCGGTTTTTGTTTCTTCGGAAAAATCTACAACTTTGTATGAAGAATCAGAAACATTTAGAATTATGATTTTATTTTCTTTGGCCAATAAAAATATATCGGTTATTCCTGTAAACTGATTTTTATGAAGTTTGATATCAACAATCGTATACAAAGAAAATAGATTTTTTAATATTAAAGAATATCTCCAATTCAATTGGTCGTCAAAAAACTTCAAACAAGAATTTCCGCTGTCCATTACAACTAGAGTTGAAAGATAAAGATCAGCAGCATAAGGTGTGTTGAATTCATTGTTGTCATATCGACCACCTTGACCACCTATGATTTTCTTCAAATATCGTTTATTGAATTTTACATTTTCTCCTCCTATGAAACCTTCAACGTCATATAAAAGAACTTGGTTATTAACCGAATCTACCACGTAAAGATCATTTCCATTAAGAACCAAATCCGTTATGTTTCCATTTTTTAACTGTGTTTTTTCATCTATATAAATGCTTGAAAGAATAATATTAAATGAAGAATATTCTGTATCAAATTTTGTAAAAAATAAAGTTTGACCTTGAGATGCAATCAAAACAATGTTTTGACCATCTGTTGTTGGGGAAACAACAAAATCCTTAATATCATCTAATCCAGATAATCCTATTCCTGTTTGAAAGTTTCTGGCACTAGTATTTGGAACGGAAGTGGAATTCCATGTGGCTTTGGTTTTTCCTGAAATAACACCTAACCAAGATGTGTATGAATATGGAATTTGATTTGTTAAAATTTTTGTTCGAGAGTACAGATACAAAAGATTTTCATACAAATAATTAAAACGGATATTAATAGCCCCTGCAACGCTAAGTTCATTGACAGGTATTTGAATTTTATCAAATACATACGGAAGAGAAATAAAATCTCCTACAACCCGATCAAAAATAAGATTTTCTTTTTGGAAAGATGAGTTTATGGCTATCATATGTTTTCTCTCCAAACAATATTTTTAATTTGCGTCAAATAAGGAAAATTATTTAATATAATACTATTCAATTGTTTCTGTATGTATGCTTTTGCATTAGGATCTGTTATTTTTGAATTATTTATAGAAATATCAACAGCAGGAGACTTGTGGTAAGGAATCCTTTGTCTAAAAAATTTCTCAATTGTATCTGTATAATTTCTATTTTCTGCCGGAAGATTCAACATTAAAGGTTGAATATTTTTGGAATATTTCTGAAGAAGGCGTATGGAATAATAATCTAAAGCTTTTGTAAAGAAAAATACATCCTTTATTTCAAGATTTTTTATTGTGAAAGCGTCACTTATTTTTAATTTCTCATATAAATTAATTCCAGCAAAATATTGTGTTGCTCCATAAGTGAATGGTTCACTTATGATTTGGCTTAAAGCATACTTTCCTTGATCAAAAGTTTTTGAATCAACAATTTGTCCGTCTACAAACAAAATACAATTACCGTTAACAGAATCCAAAGTAAGAGCGAATTCATGATTTCCAAATTTTAGCTGGGAAGCATCAAATTTAAGATTCAATTCTTCCGGATTTTCAGAAGGATAAATGTTGGGAAGATTAATACGAACCGAAATTGTGTTTTTAGGATAATTCACATCTAAAATTTCATGATTGTAAAGAGAATTTGTGATAGGAGATAACAAACATCCAGACAAAGCATAATTAAATGCTATAGGATTTTCATTAACTTGAAATGTTTTTGTATTAATTGAAGCTATCGTGTTTGTGGAAGAACAAACGGCATAAATTGTTGTTGTATTTTCTCCTTTGATATATGATGACCCAAAATCACTAGCAACTACATTTTGTGCACTTGAAGGTAAACTGAAGGTTGTAATGACAAATCCACCTGAATTGTGTACATAACATGTGGATTTATTATCAAAAATAAAGAAATTTTGATTATCATCTATTGTAAATGTCATAATATTTCCACTTGTGTTATAAAAACGTGTTTCAATATTATTAGTGCTTACATTCCATTCGAGAATTTCACCGTTTGATTTATAAAAAATTCTTACACCTTCACGAATCTCTGCATCAGTTCCATCTATAATATAGACTCCAGAACCTATCCGCTTTATGGATTGTGCGCTTACCATTGGAGTTGTTGAATAAAAACGAGTAAAATTGTTGTAACCTAATTCTTCAGTTCTTCGATTATATGAAACAAAATCTCCTTTAGGTGAAACAAGGAAAAATGTATATGTTTCATCAGAGAAATTGGAAATTGTAGATGATAAAGGATTATATTGGGTGCTATCAAAAATTGTATTTTGTGAGTTTATTTGAAACAATTCACCAGTTTTATCCAACACAAAATAATCATCCAAACTTTCCAATTGAACAATATTAATTAGTGGATTATTAAATGTAATACTATCAATAAAACCAAATTCTTGATTGTAAATATACAATTTATTATCACTTATGATTCTAATAAATGGTGTAACGGATCTATCCGAATAAATTCCAAAACCTCTGTTTTTATAATTACCTATAATTTCATGGCCAAAAGGATTGTCGAAACTTTTGCTTGCTAAAGTAAACAAGAACGAAAAGCAATTATCAAATGATTTGCTATTAATCGTTTCATTAATTCCGTATTGACTTCCTGAAAATTTGTACACTCCATTTTCAGAAGCCAAAATAGTTCCATTTGTTTGTAAATATTGATCAATACCATTGAATAAAATGCTAGAATTATTTTTGTTTATGTATTCATCAATATCGTTTTTACCTATTCGGTAATAAGCATAAAGACAATATGGTTCAAAAGTCATTTGACTTTTTATATCAAAAATTTCCGTGGGTGTTGTTGCTTCGTTTGTTATACAATCGTAATAGCTTTCATAACTGAAAACATCATTTGCTGAAAAAGCTGTTTGTCTGGTTGTTTTGTTAGGGAGAAAATATCTGTCATACCAAATTGGTCTTGTGGTAGGATCACAAGAACCGCTCAACCAAGAACAAAGCCACGTTCCATTAACTTCTCCGCGAGGATTTCCAAAGTTTGAAGTATCTTTGTAGTTTGAAAGTTTTTTCCATATTTTATCGGAGAACTCAGGTGTATCTGAATAAATTGCTCCGGATTCAGCTAATGATGAATCGTTTATATTAATAAAATTATATTCACCCATGTCTAAAGGGGTATGGAAATAACTTATTTTTCCAGGGGCAAACAGATATTCATTTATTTTACTCAAATAATTTTGAGAAAATTTTAAATTTCCTTTTTCTTGAAATGATCCAGTATTTAAAGAAACATAATTTCGCACTTGCTTATTTTCCGATACAAAAACATTTTCTGATTTTGGAGTAAGAGGATTTTTTTCTGTAAAGAAATTGTATGGTATTTCTGCAGAAGTTATGTTATTGAATTCAGAATGAAAAACAATTTGATTTTTAGTATTTTCGGATTTTGAACAATCAACATTAAGATTGTTTGTATCAAATTCTTTTGTGTATGAATACCAAAAAGAGGATAATGTAGAAATCAAATTAAATTTTATTGGAAGAATATTAAAAGTATTATCTACTGTAAACTGAATATCACTTCCGCTAAGAGGTAAAAAAGTAAGAGATGATGATGATCGTGTTAATGTATAGACATTATTATTTTTTCTGTAAAAAAATGTTATACAGTTATTAATGTTATCAAAAATATATTCAAAAGCCTGTTGATAGAGACTGTTTGAATTGAATATGTCACTTGAGCCAGAAAGAAGATAAACATTATTGTTTAAAAAGTTTAAATTTAGATAATATTTATTATTATAATATTCATGAGAAATTCTGCACAAATTGTTGGGAAGAAAATCTATTTCAAAATAGTAATTAGGATTTTTTCCTCCAAAAAAATTATTTGTGGTAATATCCAAATAATTTGATGAAACTGTAGGATTGATAGACCAATATCTTTGAGATGATTCTTTTATTGCATCTATACCGTTGCTTATGTATGTTACAAACCCATTTCCTTTTTGTGCTGGATTCATCAAAGAAAATGATTCTTCAAATTTAATTGAAGATGTCAAAACCATATTGGAATAATTGTTATTTTTTTGATCGTATGATTTTGAAAAAAATTCAGGAAAAGCAAAATTCATGCATGAATCACTGAAGATCTTTTGTTGAACTGTGTCCAAATCCCTGTCTTGAACATAGGAAACTCCCATGTTCGACCAATTATTTTTATCAAAAACTCTGACAGGCATAAAATTATTTATTAATATATCGGGGCAACACAACTAATTGGAACCAAATAAGTTGAGTTGAATACATCAACTCCTATCATTATATCATTGTTTACAATTGTTATAAGGGCACAATATGCGGTTAATGGAGGTATATTTGGATATATTGGCTGAGTTGTTAAAGCAGGAACAATTGTAATTGCAAATTGAAGAGGTGGAAGTTCGGGGCGCACAATAACAGGAGGAATAAACAAATAATCACCTGTTCCCAAAACACCATAATTAATATCCAAAAGTTGTGAACCTTGCAAAGTTAGTAGATAATTTCTGTTATCATCCAATAACTGATAATTCAAAATTTTATAATCTAAAATAGGATTGATTATGCTGGGTTGTGTTGCACTTAAATGAACAACAAATACATCCACATAAAAGTTTTCCCGATAACAGCTGATTATTGCTGTATGGGCAGTGATGAAATCTTCCCCGGTTTCATAAATTCCTGTAATCGAATCTAGTGTAGTAGAACTAGGATTTGTTAAATCTATGAATTTTTCAACATATTGATTGTTAATATCCGCTGTTATTTTTTGTATTTTATATAATGTTTGATCTACACCAGATAACGAAAATGTTATTTGAACAGGTGCTGTGAACAAAAATTCATCCTGTTCGTATCTGTGTATCACAATATTTTCAGATGCCGAAAATGTTGAAGTGTTTGTATAAGCAGATAATGGTAATGCAGAAAGCGATGGAAGTGCACTCAATGAACGGAAAGTTCCAGAACAAAGAACATTAGTATATGTAAAATTATATCCAAATATCGGATCACGATAAACATAACCGTCAATTGTGCCGTAACTGACAAAATTTTCTCCCGCCGTCAAATAAATTGTTCCTGTGTTATATTTCATTTTATATTCCTGTTAATGGACATACCAAAGGACTTAAGATATCCAAACCATTGATTGAATATAATGGTATGCTGCTATCTACAATTTCTACTAATGCACAATATGAACTCAAAGGAACAACCGGAGGTTTCGGACATTGGATTGTCAAAACATATCCACTTAAATCTATTTTCTTCAAGAAAGAAACTGGCAATGGATTCAACAATTGTATGACACAAGGAGGAACAACAGGTGCAGGAACATATGCAGGATCGCAATTTAAATTATAAACAGATATTCCATTTGTTGATCGTGCAGCCAGAATTTTACCTTTAATATCCATGTTAGATCCCAAACGAACATTAGGAGTTAGTGATATGGGTGGATATGTTTTTAACAATAATAAAGATTCATTAGATTCTGAATAGTCATAAATATCGATTAATCCAGCATTTGAATTGAGCGAAACTGTATTTCCAGGACGGCTAATGCCTAATGTTGTGTCACTGATTGAAATGGCAGAACCATATTTTGCATCAGGATTATCTCCTGCAGAAAGCTGAATGGAATATGACCATACGTTTGTGGTTTGATTTTTTGTAAAAACAAAAACAGCACCGTCAGAACTATATAAACAACCTTTATAAGGGGCACTTATTGCGGCAAAATAATCACCCATTGCGATTGAATAACCAAATCCTTCAGAAGAATTTGATATGCCGGAAAGATAAAACACACTGCTATAATTTCCTAAACCATCTTTTTCAAATATTTGTGCAGATCCATCGATATAAGATATGATACCTTGATTGTTTTTAAATTTAATATTTGTTGGAATTGAAGAAAGGGTTGTAATTGATGAATAGTAATTCCAATCGTAGTTGTTTCTTTTGTATATTTCTACAGATGAAAGAGTGGAAAGAAATACATAGTCATTGTCTATGCTTCCATGAAATCCAAATCCAGAAACATTATTTGAATATACAGTATATTCTTTTACAACATTTCTTCCTAAATTTCTATAAATGTCAATAGAATTATTGAGTGTGTTTCTTACAAGCAATTTATCATTTGAATTATCCAGGAAGTTTTCAATAATTGAAGCATCATAATTTATTGTTTGACGCTCATCATAAGGAGCGGTGCTTGAAGTGGTAAGAATATAATCATTAAAAGACTTGTTTCCTGATTTTTCAGAAAATAAATTATTAGAACCTAAAAACAATTTTGAAGTTTGACCAACACTAAACACATTTGTTCGTATAAATTGCAAACAGGTGGATAAGGTTGCATCTAAAATATTGTCCACATTCTGTTCAAATCCGTAGCAATCAAATTCTTTAATTTTAAAAACTGTTGTATCATCCGGAGAAATAAAATTACAGGCTATTCGATATGAAGTTTGTTTTCTTTTATCCAGATAGGTTTGAGCCAATGTTACAAAATTATCTGGGGAAATCATTTTTTGAACTTTAACCAAACGGCCATGTTCTGTTAAAACAACACGAATTGTTGTATAAATTGCATTATTTTCAGTTGTATAATTTTGACCCAATACAATATTGGAGAATGATGAAAGATTTTCAGTATAAGTTAAAAGAGGATAGTCATCAAATTCTGGACCCCTAATAGCTATTGTATTTGGATTGTTTTTATAATCACCATCATTTCTTCCGTCACCTTTTTTGGAAAATTCTCCTGTAACGTCTAATCCAATACCTATATATGCACCTTTTAAACCCTCATATCCTGTATATGGCGAATAACCTAATGATCCATTTATTCCCCCTCCATATGGTGAAGACAAAGAATCTTCATAAAATGCAATCGATATTCCTCCTGAACAGGACGATACTGGATTAAAAATAGAAAAGGTCAACGATGTCGCAATATCATGGCGACTATCGAATGATTTTTCGTTATATATCCTATTGAATTGCATATAAATTATTTAATTGTAAATTTCCTTTGTCATCTTGGATCTATGTAAATCACATGTTGTCCACTGGCAACATAGGTTATTGAGAAGATATTGATCCCATCTTGGGCTGTAATAGAGTCATTAATTGTTGTAAAATAATGTTGATTTGATCCGGAGAAGTCATAAACCAGAGTTCCGTATACATCTCTTAAGTTTAATTTTGTATTACCTGCAGAAATAGTGAATATATTTGTGATTGTAGAATCACAAACAATAAATGAAGAAACAGTGCTGCTTACTGTCAATGGCTGAGATGCTGCATAATAATAGTTAAAAAACTCAGAAGAAGATGATGAACAAACCAAACTGTTAAAATCTTTTTGATTGGCAACGATTGATGAAGATAGTGATATATGTCTGACAGTTTGTTCTTTTATTCTATCATTATAATTTCTATCATAAATGAATCCACAAGGTTTAAATGATAAGAAATTATCTAGAGCCAGAGTATTAAAAGATCTTTTAAATTTGTAATTGTTAAGAATTGGTATGCCATTTTTATTGTAACTTTTTACCAATATACCCATTACCTGAGATTCATGACTAATGTTCATCAAACTTCTGTCATTCAATGAAAGATTGAAGTTTTCCGAACTTAAATTAACAATAAAAGAGCTTAAGCTTTGAATGTTTTCAATTATTGGATAAATTTTTGTAAAATTTAAACTTTGAATATTTGCTGCAAAAACTTTTGGATAAACTATTTTTTTGCTTGTGGATGAATTTTCCTGAAACAATGTTAAAAATGATAGAAATATATTATTACTTTCATCATCATACCAAAAATTTGAATAATTTTCTATGTTAGAATCTGTATTATATTTCTTAAAGTATGTGTTTTTTGTATAAAAACCATTAAATGTGTTTGTGTCAAAATCAAAATTAATTTTGTCTAATACAATATAATTGGATGTTTCCAAAACAATTGTATTAAAAATCAATTCCATATCTATGATGGAATTTTCAAGTTCGTTTCTGACTATTGTTGGATATTTTATGAAAATTCCACTTAGAGCAGAACTTAAAGGTAAAACTTTCGTATCATCGTAGGATCTTACAAAAACTTGTCCGGGTTGGAAATTCTGTTTCGCATAAAGAGAACATAACGAAGATGTGTTAGTGTCATACAATGATGTTGCTGATGGAAAACGAACATATGTTGAAACTGCAGAATAACTATTTGTTAATGAATTTTTAAATAATCCATAATGATTACCAAAAATATCAGTTTTATATTTTGTTAGTATTCCTTTATTATAAAGAAGATATTTTTTTCTTTCATCCAATGGATAATAATCATCACCAGAGAATTCAAAAACGTCTCTGTTTCTCCAAATAATATTATCATTCCAAAAATCTTGATAGTCTGTTACTCTAGAAACGCCTTCATCACTATCTTCAGATATTTCAGTTTTTCCTGTATAAGCAAAGAATTTGTGAATTTTTGGTTCGGAATATATTTTTCCAAATGCATAATCATTAGACCAATCATAACGATTCCATTGCAAATCAACTTGATAATCTATTCCGCTTAATGTTTGATCGGATAGTGACAATCCAGAAGCGTTTGAGCCAACTTCAGGATCTGGAATTAAAATAACTTCTCCTGCAGACAAAAATCTAGAAAATGAATATTCTTTTTTATATGTGTTCCAGAATAAAATTCCTAGATTATCTTTTGTGAAAAAGTTACCAAGATATTTTTCACGTTGAGCATATGTAATTTCAGGTGTATGTGCGACTGTTGGAAATCTTCTGTTTAAAATATTTTGATATGGATATGTGGGAATCAATACATAACTGCTCAAAGGACTGAGAAGATATTGCCCTGATAATCCGACGAGTTTATTTCCCAAATTTCTTTCATACAATTTTTTATATTCATAAACATTTGTATTGGTCGGATCAGAATTATTATCATAATTTTGAAAGTCTCTAGAATCCAAATAAGAATAATTTGTTGTAGAAAGATTGAAATTTACAGTAAAATTAGTCAATCCCAGTTCTTTTAAAAAGAAAGGATATGATTCAATCGCTTCGATAATAGCAGCGTTAAGATTAAAAATAGAAGTATCATCCACCAATGTGGAGTCTAAATTGAAAAATTCTTTTCGTTCAGGGTCTTGAACATCATAGGATTCATACTTAGATCCTGGTTCAATATCAAAATAATACTGTTGTGTGTCATATGCATCATTGATTTGCACGTGAAAATCAGAAAGAACGGATGAAAGAGCAGGCAAACGAACACCAGTGGGTTCAAAATCATTGTTTTGAAGTATGGAAACAATTGCTTTTTTAATTAATGTTTCAATTCCAAAATCACTTCCACGCAGATTTGATTGAATAACACCAGTGGTTAATGTATCTCTTTTTTGTGCATAATATTGGCATATTTTTTTGATTTTTTTGGTAAAGAAAGGAATTGCAATATCTAAAGATTGATTATCATCAAAATTAATATTAGATAAAAATCTTTTTTCGTCGGGAGTTGTATATTTTAAGCTTATTTCTTTTAATAAATTTATATATTGTAAACGGACAAAAGAAGTTTTATCAGATCTTGAAACATTATAATAATCAAACCATTCGTTTAGATATTTGTTATAAGATGAAATGTAACTGGCAGTATCTGTGCTTGAAATTTTTAGATTTTTAAGCCAATCTATTAAACTATATGCTTGAGAAAAATCTCCTGGAACATCAGTATTGTCAGGATTTAATACTGAGTTGTATGGGATATAATTTTGTAAATTTGTCTCCATAAAATTAATTACCCGAACTTAGCAGTCCTAATCCTAATGATAATTGATAATTTATAAGATTATCTGCTATATTATTTGTATCAAACCAATCAGAATATGTGCTGATTGTTTGAGAAACTGTTGTTTTTTCACTATCCCAATCAATTAAATTATTATAAAATAAATTATTATTACCTTCATTATATTCAAAAACATCATAATAACGTGAAACTTCAATTCCTCCGGTAACATCATCACCCAGAACAAGTGGCCATCCCCATGAAGTATTCACATCACTAAGATGAACAACCTGTGTTGAACCGGATAAAAATCCATTTTGGGAAACACCATAATTTGTCAATATGCCATCAGAATAAACTTCACCGAATTTTTCATATAAAACAACTTTACCAGATGTAGGAACAGTTGAAGTGCTCCAGCTTAATTGTTTTCCAAGATTTTTTCCATAGTTAGGATTGGAAATGGTTTGTTTTTTGTCATAATTTGAATCAAAAAGATTTGGAGAACCTCTGAAGTAAGAAAGTTTCGTTCCAAGCAAATTAACTAATCTTTGCATATCTGGAGGAAATGGAAAATTATAATTTTGTAAATCCACACCTATGAGTGATTCCATGCTTTGTAATGCTTCTAGTTCATTTGCATCCAAATCTGCATTATTTGAAACAAAGTTTGCTATTTTTTCATAGATTCTTTTACCCAAAGAATTTATAGCACTGTTTTTATTACCAACTATGGGCCCTAAAAATTGATCGAAAAGAACATTTTTGTTTAAAAGAGATTCTTGAAGCACGTATGATTTGATATTTCCTATAGCATCAAAATTTTCATTTATTTTAGCTAAACCATATCCACCACTAACAGGGTAAATGTTAAACGTGTTGCTTTGACCAGTAACTGTTCTTGTTCTTGTATTATAATAATATTTGTTTATCCACCGCATTCCTGTCCAATCACCATAAGCCCTTAAATTAGAAGGATCGACATCATCAGTGTTAATTCTGTTTACATCCACTGTGTTTAAAACTGTAAAAGAATTCAAAGGATACAAATACACACGTCGATCAAAATTATGAACAACCCACAGAATATTTTCAGTATCACAAGCAATTGCATTTATACTTTGATATTCTGTTGTAAGATTTGTTCCACTTCCAACAGAAAATGTAGTGGTATCAGTTCCTGTTTTTACACGTAAAATATCTTGTTTATTATAAGAAGCATATATATTCTGATCTTTATCAACAGCTAATGGTCCCAAACCGCTATAACCACTTAAAGGATAATTTTCCGAAAGATTACCGGAATTGGATTCATATTTATAAAGAAAATCATTACGGTTGGTAATACTTGAATTGTTATTCAAATATGTCATCACAGTCATATAGAGATTATTATCTCGATCTATTAACAATTGTTGCGGGCTGAATAATGTTGGGTATTCTTTTGCCCCTAAAAAGTTTCCATTTGGATCGTATTTGATTAGATATCCTTTTAAAGGATTTGAATATGCTACCCAAATATTACTATCTAAATCTGTTTCAATGCATGATGGTAAAATAGTAGATTCATCAGCATAAATGCCACTCAAAGGACCGAAACCGTAATTTAAAAATGATTCTATGGTAATTCCAGAAAATGCATCTATAGGTTCTCCACTAAATGAATGTAAAATTGAAAAATCAACATTAGGATATGTTGGATAAGCTTCAGCATCAATATAACCTGTATCCCTTTGAATTCTTAAGCAAGAACCAGCTGTATATAATGTTACCCAAGCATTTGCCTGTCCGTCTAATGCGATAGAAGAAGGTGTTGCACCTGAAAGAGATCCTTGGAAATTTTGATATATGACATTTCCATCTGGGTAAATTCTGGGTGCATTAGATAGATCTATATCAAAAATAATCTGCCCATTTTTCTTTAATTTTAAGATTCTATCCCGATCAGAATCTGCAAACCAAACAGCATCATCTTCAGAAGGACTTACTGCTATTGCAAAAGGATTTTTGAGGATTCCTGCAAAAACTGTAGGAGACGATTTTGTACCTGTTAATTGAAGAGAAATAGTTTCCTTACATGCATCATATTCCCTGAATTTATTATATCTATAAATATTGGATGCAATATCTGCATTTGATGTTATTGAAATAGAATAAGAATCCAAACCTTGTCCCAACCAAGCATAAGGTGAATCTTTGGCAAAATATGCAGGATCATAAATTTTTACAGATGCAGTTAATGCCACATTTTCAACCGCATAAGGACTGTTCAAATAACCGGCATAAAATCCACCTGTTCGATTTATATTTTTTATATTATTATTTTTGTAAAAATGTATTCCATCAATTACTTTTTGGGAACATACTGAAATTAAATCACATGTTAAATCAAAATAATCTGTGGATCTGTTAAAATTTAAAAGAGGGTATTGTTTGGTAGTATAATTTTGATTGTCTTTTAACTTAATGAAAAATGAAATTGGGTAATTTTGCCATTTTATTTTATTAATATAAAATGATTCATCTGTATAGCCTTCTCCGTCAATTCCATTTGATGTAATGCTTAATGTTTGTGCTGGATTATATCTGATTTTAACTGGTGTTACGAGTGATGAATAATTTATATAAGGAAGTTTTGAAAAATTTTCTGTATAATTTGAATTTGGAATTTCATTTCTGGAAGGAAATAATGAGAGATCCAATGAGGCATAAAGAAAAATAGGCGTTTCAGATGTTAGATTTTTAGGATATTGATCAACATAGTAAATGGTTGTTGTTCCACTTGTTCCTGCCAACATCGATCCTTCATATGGATATGATGATTCAACTATTTGATTGTTGGATATATAAACATAGATTGGATCAGCAGTTGTTACAGCTGAACTTAAGATGCCAAATCGGTTTCCAACTTTTTCAACAAAAAAGAAATAAGATTGTAAATGTGCCCATGGATCTTTTACATAATTTTCAAGTTGAAGATAATCCGATTTGCTTCCGCTTGCATAAAAATTAATTGTATATCCTGTGGCAGAGACGGTGGGAAGTGATTGCCAAGAATTATATCGTACTATTTCAATAGGATCAGAAACCTGTCCACTGTTATATGAAGCTATTTTTTCATCATTCAAATAATTAGAATGAATAAAGTCACCTACATAATTAACCGCAGTTACTTGAAAGGTTCGACATGCTTGAACTGTGTTTCCTGCACTAGTATATCCATAAAATGTGACATCATATACACCGGGCCATGTATAAGAGTGATTTGTACTTAAACTTGTGGAAATTGTCCCGTCCCCAAAATTCCAAAGACCCTTTTGATCGCTTAAGGAAAGATTATTTGAAGATAGCGATGCAACAAAAGTAAATGGGGTGACATCAAGAGTATAGGTGCTTAATGACTCCAAACCTGTGAAGTTTGTTACACTTATGTTTATATAGGTGCATGTCATATGCCATGTTATACTGTCTCAACGACAACTTCTATTCTTTCCAGGAAATTATCCCTGTCGTAAAGATAAGGAAATTGGAAATAATCCATATTTAAATTCTGTGTAGAAACATTAATATCTTCTTTGTCATATACACTATTCCAATAAAGAATGCTTATTCCATCAGCTTGTAGGACTCGACCATCATCAGTCACACGTTTTGTATAGAAATTTTTAACTCCAGTAACTTCTGAAATAGAATTGTTTAGCTTAGTTAAATCTACTGTTTGTTGTAATTTAATATTGTTCGAATCAAAATAATTTTGGAATATCTTTGCCACCACACTTTTGATTTCATCGTCATTTGTTCGTGAATCCATTCTTTTAACTATTACCAATTTGGTTTGTTTATAAATTTCCTTATCAAGAATTTCAACAGGTAGAGAAATTCCCAAATTAAAAGCCATATAAACTGGATCACTATAAATAACTTCTGAAGAAGTTAATTTGATTGGATCGACATAAGATTCAATATATTGTTTTTGTGAATCTGTGACAAAATTATTGTTTACTTTTATTGAATTGCTCTTTTGTAATTTTGGAACCATATAACAATATACATTGTTAAAATTACATGTATCTGCAAATGTTACCTGATTATACAAAACTCGACTTTCCAATGAAGGATATTTTAATCCAATATTATACAAATATTTCATATGCCCATTCAAATAATCCTTATTATTCACAACTTGAACATCATGAATAATATTTTTGAAGGTGTTTGAGATATAACTTTTAAAATCTGATGCAGTTATGAGACGATATTGACGTTTGAATGTATTTGGAGCATTATCCCTTATATTATCAACAGTTTCAGGTTCGCCAAATATTGTGGATGGATCTGTATTTGAAAATGAAATAAACCCAAACTGGGTTGTTGTCATGTAATTAATATTTTCATTTTTGGTATCATTTGTTACATCAGCATAATTCAAACTGCTGTAAGGAAACAAACTGTTACCATTCAATGCACCAACACCTATTTCTCCAGGTGTGCCATCGCTTTTCAAATAATAAATCAAGACTTCATCGCCACTATTGAGTTTTTTTCCTGTGACATCATTACCAAATTTTATTTCATAACGTCCATTTTCATTAAACCGAAGTTCATAAACTTTATCTTGATTTTCATTCAAGAATAAATTAGGCACCTGTGTCCAAAGAGACCATTTTTGACTAACCTTATCTTTTACATAAACATTCATGGTGAAGTGATCCACAAAAGGAGGATTTCCATCCTGATCAACCAAAACAACTCGTACCAATTCATATGGCTCACCAATTGCCGTATATATTGGATATTCAACAAATCTTCCTTGGTAAAGAAGGTTATTTTTAGCTAATTGTTCGAGGGATACTCCTCTTGTTTCTGTTTTGGTAAAAGTAACATCCTCTTTGAATCCGTAATGAATTCCGTTAACAATAAAATATGAATATCGAGGAATTGTATATGTTCCTATTGGTAAACTTTCACTTGCATTTGCTTGAAACGAAAGAACGCTTGTTTGATATCCTATCGGTTTATAATCGATAAGCTTAACAATACGATTCATGTTCTCATAAAGTTGTGCTTGAGTGAAAAGACTTTCGGATGATGTTTTGTTCAGATAAAACAACAGAACATGATAGCTATATGCAATAACATCCAAAAAGCTGTTAAAATTACTGCCTTCAAAAATTTGATCAGTAAACACACCTCCTCGGTTTAATTGATCTAACATCAAGCTTTTTAATGTTTGAGCATCAAATGCAGCATATGCATTTTGCTGCAATGGAAAATCTGTTTTTGAAATTTCGTTTGCCATAATTAGATAAAGTAAAATCCGCTATCTTTTAAAACGCCTTTAATATTTACGTTTGAAAGATTAAGAGATGGTACATTGATCCTCATGTTTATTGTGTACTGACTTTGATCGTAATCTACGTTCACATTTATATTTAAAATAGAAACTCGTGGTTCAAACAATTCTGTTCCTTCAAAAATAACTTTTCCTATCAATCTGGCATTTGCTTCACTTAAATTTGTAAAAACAAATTGCATGAGATTTAAGCCATAAATGGGGTTAAGAATCTTTTGTCCTGGAAGGGTTGTAAAAAGGTTAAAAAGACTGTTTTTTATTGCATCCAAATCATAATCTGCCTTTAAATCCTTGATTTCCAGCTTTTTGGACAATTCCGTCCCACGGGTATAATTTTGTTCTAAATCAAACCGAATATCCTTATAAATGTGATCATCTATTTTGGGTGGTTGCTGTAAAAATGAAAGGTTAATAGATGCCATATTTTATAAATATTTAATATAAAAGTTTGTTTTTAAGGATAAATATTCATGATGAGAAAATTTACAAGTTTATACGAGTCATTCATTAGCCGATATACCCGTGGTGGATTCCTTACCGGGGATATTGTTAAATTTAAAGAAGGTGCTTTGAAAAATGAATGGTTCAAAAAACAAGGTTCTTCCATCGTTGAAAAGGCAAAACAGTTTGCTGATAGCGGTCTGCACATGCGTGTAAGCTCTGTAAAAACCCTTCGCCCCAGCAGTCAGCCTGGATTTGTTGAAGGAAATAACGCAGATGACTTTTATTGTGATGTTACACTCGAATTAGCTCCTGGATGTTATAAAGATTTCATGACTCTTCCTGCCGGAATTCTTGAATATAAAGATTATTATCCGAATCTTCCTGAAGTACCTGAAGGTTTGAAAAGGGATAATAATATCAATATCAAACCCAAAGAACTTGAAGAAGAAAAAGCCACAGCAGCTGCTATTCTCAACCCCACCTATCAAACATCTCAGACAGATCGGGGCGATGGTAAAAATTCACCTTCCGAAATTGAATTAAAGAATACAAACGTAAAGATACCTTCCAAACCTGCTGAAGGTAGTAAGAATCCTAGTGTGGCTTCTTATACCTACGATTATCTTCCTAAGAGCTAATAATATCCTGTAGTTTACAAACGCAGGAAGAAAAGTTTATTTCCTGATCCAATACCTGTTTACTCCTATACAGCGTTTCTGATAGTTCTAAAAAGCATTTCTTTTTCTTTACAATATCCATATCAGAATAGAAAATAACTTCGCATATTTTTTTGGTCAGACCATAATAATCAGAATCAAAGTTCTTTTCATTTTCTATAATATATTTTCTTACTGTCACAAAATCTTCTTTTGATAGTTTATTGAGCAATCCGGATGCAACACTTTCAAGATTTTGTACATTATCATTCAAATTAAAAGATAAATCCAAAGATGCTTGAAGTTCAAATACAATTTTACGAATATCTGGATAAAACGCTTTTACTTTTTTTGTAAGAATATCTTTGTTTTTATCATTTATTTCTATCTTTTCATTTTTTAAAATATTAAGACATCTTTCCAAACATGTTTTAACAGGAGGATTGGAAATGTTTATTTCATAAACCCGGCTACGAATAGGATCAATTACTCTGTTAATATCATTACAAGTAAAAATGAAGCGGTTGGTTTCGGAATACTCTTCCAACATGTTTCTCAAAGCTCGCATGGCATCTGCTGTAAACCCGTCAAACTCATCCAATATAACCACCTGAATAGACCCGTTACTGGGCATAAGTTGCAGGAAATTTTTAATTTCATCCCGTACAGTATCGATTCCTCGGGTATCTGATGCATTAATATACAAATAATCGCAACCTAGTTCTTTGACTATGATTTTTGCCAATGAAGTTTTGCCCATCCCTTGTTTTCCATAAAGCAAAAGATGCGTGATTGTTTTCTTTTGTAAGCAATTTTTTATGAATTCCCTAGTTTTATCATCCAAAACGATTTCTTCCAAATTTTGTGGCCGATATTTTTCCACCCATAGATTATTTGCAATATTCATATTAGTTGTAAATATATATGTTATGGATCAAAAAGTCGAAGTCAAGAATTTATTAGACCAGTTGAAGGATGTACAGGCATTGTCTGAATCGCCCAGACAACCCGAAATTAAACTGGAAAAAGACCAAGTTGAGGATTTTGTAATCCAGCAATCGTCTCGTTTGATAAAGGAAACAAATGAACTCATACTTTCAATGAAGGATTATATAGCCCACAGTCCTGAAAGCAAGGAAATACTAGCAATTTCTGAACTAATTAAAGCAAGTACAGCAGCAATAGACACTTTAAATAAAATTAATTTGAGTGAAAAGAAAAATCAAAATGCCAAAGAAATCAAAAAAATGGATATTGAATCTAAAAAGGAACTTAAAAATACTGAAAATGAAAGTCGCATGACTTTTACACGGGAAGAAATTCTGAAACAATTGATGCAATCTTCTGTTTCAATTGAGAGTGTTACTGTTGATGCTAAGAAATCGGAACCGTATCCAAAGCTCGCCGGTTCGTAAATGATGTCAAAATATCTGCGGCACGGCTTTTGAGTTGTGTTTGATACTGAACTTGTCCTTCCACTAATGTTGTTACGATTGTTGGTGGTACGACTTGAACATTTGTGGATTGGCTGTTTGGATTGTAATTTGAATAAAATTCATTTACTCTGAAGAAATCTGAAAATTCTTGTCGCAATTTTTGCGTAACATCATTTATACTTTTCATCATTCTTTGATAATGGTTATAATCAGGAATCATATTTTGTCCGTGTGATAAAGTATTTTCAGAAACTTTTTCTTGAAGATTAAATGATGAGTAACGGAAAAGACTATTAGAAGATTTTGAAAAGCTGGAGTTAACAATTTTGGCATTGTTACTGAGAGTATTTTCCATACCAGCACCATATAATGCAGGAACAGGAAGATTTTCCATATCTCGATCAGAAACCAATTGAGTCGATGAATTCGTATAATTGCTCATTCGTGCCAATGATCCAACACAATCTGATGGATTTCTATTAATTGTGGCATTTGGTCCCATTTCTAATCTTACTTGGTCTTGTACTTCAGAATATGTTGTTTTGTATTGCTTCAACCAATGAACAACAAAATCTGTTTTAAGACTTTTTAAATCAAGATTTTTAAAAAAGTCTGTTTTTGCTTTTATCGGATCGTTTGCATAATCTGTTTTCAACCACTCTAGATGAACATCCAATTCTTTAGGAAGATTACCAATATAATCCAAATAATTTGATGCAGACTTGTAAAAATCTTTTTTAAAAAAAAGATTAACTGATACCATTTCTGGATCTATTGTTTTAATATTATTCATGATACTTTACTGGTAAATTTCGGATCTTTATAATTATAAGTTTTCACTGCAAAAATTTCATTGTAATATTTTTGATCCATGAACACATGTTCAACCCGAATGACCAAATATATACCCAAATTTTTATCATCGAAATAATTATCTGGTACACTGTTATGTCTTTGTATGCTTATGAATTGTCCCGCTTGACGACTTGTAACACCTTTAGTTCTGAATTTTATACAATTATTTAAAAATAATGAAGAACGCAATATGGCATTACGACCAAAAGAATATCTTTGAGTTTGACTTTCGCTGCTGATAGTGAAAATATTTTGTATATTTTGTTGTTTGAGACGATATTGATTATTTGCAAGATTTGATGCGGGTGGTTTTCCACCAGATCCTTTTAAATTCTTAACATAATTGTTAATATAGGTTTGTTGTGCTGATTCAATATCATTGTTCGAAAAGTCTATACGGAATGTGTTTGTGCTGAAATTATGACTATGTACGGGATGTGAAACAATCTTTTCTTGAGTATCCTTTCCTGAAATGTTGGTAAATTCATATTGATTTAATATACTGGAATCATTAAAAGTCATCATGTTTCCGGCAAAATCTGGAACTCTGGATTGAACTGTGGAGGTTGTAGAATCGTCCATAGGCATGCCAAGGAAAAAACTTTCGAGCAGGGAGGGTCCAGCCGATTCACTTAAACCAAATTGAGATAAAGAAGGAGAATTTATGAATGCGGAACTGAACAAATCTTTAAAACTTTGCAATTTCCATTCTTCAGTATATCTTTCCAATCGCAAATAACAGTTGTCATAATCAGATTCAGACGAACTTACATGATAATCCAACAGATAATTCAAATCATCTATTGCTTTATATTGTGCAGGACTGCTATAAAATAATGTGCTTCCTCCAACATCCCATTTTCTAGAAATTTTAGGATTATATCCTTCTTCTGCATTAAAAACCTTTTTGATAAGATTTTGAATCGCAGTTCCTGTCGGTATTCCCCTATCCTGATTTGACAATTTAATAACTTCTTTGTTATCAAGATAATCGGATGTTGAAAAATATGCCTGTTTTTCATTCATTATTTGATAAGTCACATCATGAAAATAAAGCTTTTTATATTTTTCATTTAAAGTATTTCCCCGAATATCTTCAGAATTATAAATTGAAAAGGTAAAACGCATATTAAAAACAATTTTATCTTTTTCATTCATTTCACCTTTTTTAATTGTTCCAGGTTTAATTTCTGGCATGATATCAACAATTAGAAAATCCCTTGCATCACCTCTATAACGATATCCTTTGCCTACTGTTCCATTTAATGTTCCATCAACTAATGATGGAGTTTGAGAATAGCCTGGTTGCAGTGAATTTAATGATTCAATAACATCGAATTTATTATCGTAAATTAAATAACCTTCCTGATAGAAATTGCTGATATCGTCTTCAATATACAAAGTTTTGATTGCAGATTGTTTGATGCGCACCACATCATAATCAGGATTAAACAATAAAATGTTATAATAATATAAAATATCATTGATCTGAACAACCTGATCATTATAATTTTGAAGGTTGCTAATCGGGGCGGGCAAACTCATAAGTTAATATTTTTTTGTATTATATTTAAGACTGTTGCCAAATAATTTTTTCTAATAACTTTAAGTTCAGCTCCAGGTTCAACAAATTTTATAGGATTGTTTATTTTATTTACAAGACATATGAACCACCACAAGTCTATTGTTCCATATTGTTCATAACTTATGGTTGTCCACGGTATTTTTCGGTTTAATTTTATTATATAATAAAATTGTTGATCAATATTGTCTGGAACAATAATATTATTCAAAATATTATAAAAATAAATAGAATTCGGATCTTTATACAATTTAAAAATATTTTCATACCGTGTTGAATCCAAAGGAAACAAATCCGGGATATCATTTTGTTGTTTTCCAAAATCTATCATAATTATATTCCTCCTGTGGTAGTTACACTTACAGGATCTGCATTTAATGATGTGTAAAGGAAATTACGAGTTTCAGAAACCAATCCTTTAAGTGTGATTTGTATGCTATAACCATCTGGAATAATTGTATTAACACTGTTTTGACCTTGACCCAGACTGCTTTCATCCTTGAATGTTATATTCATTGGACGGCGAGATCCCTGGAATTGAACTTCCAATCTGCTCACATAAGCATATGGCATATATTTTATACCTGGAAGTGAAACTTCATAAATTACAGGCGGTTCAATCAAATCTCGTGTAAAACGAATAGGACGGTTTTGATAAACCATAAGATATATGAATTGCCAATTTCTTACTACATCCTCATAAGTGGCATGACCAGTATTCAAAAGAGGAAATTGGATGGTAACCTCATCTCCGCTATCTTGGAATTGATAAAATTTAGGTTTTTCAATATATGTTCCTGGTTCCATTATATTGATTGCTCCGGCCATACTTTCAGCCAATGCCCGACTTCCTGCTACAAGTTCTGATGCTCCTCCTGCAAATATACCCTCTCCTATACCTCCTACATTTGCATCACCAAAGTCATTTGAAACACCATTTTGATAATCTTCAAAATAAGGAAGAACGTATTCCCATCCTGTAGGTTCTGTAATATATAAACCTTCATAAACACGCAACACATTTCGAGAACCTTGATTTTGAGGAAGACTAAAAAGACCATCACCTCCTAAGAAATTATTGAATTTTTCTTTAGCTCCACCTATTAATGAACCGAGTTTGTCTATCGTACTTCCGGTAGGTCCAGATTGAAGAAAATTCTGAACTTTTTGAAGCTGTTCGCTCAATTGACCTTGTGTAACAGTATCCAAAGATCGTCCTGCCCTTTGCAACAATCCAGTTTTATCAAACAAACCTACAGTCATTGAGTTATAAGCCGCTTGAGCAATAAGTGCATTCGTTTTTAGACGTTTTTCACTTAAAGCAATATAAGGAACTTCTTCTCGCTTGGTTAAAGGGGTATGAGTCCAATATAAACCATTTATAACATCAACAAGAAATTTATCACCTATTCGAAGACGTTGTGAGGATCCTTGTGCAATCGAAGATCCTACAGAATAACCAGCTCCTACCAAAACAGGAGGAGCTGAATCGCCAGTAACATCCCTTCCTTCAAAATTGATGGGATTGTCTGCAAATTTCCAAATATCTCCTACAAAATCTGACATAATTAATTACCTCTGTATCCTTTTCTCAAATCAAAAACTGAAGTTGATTGGGGAAAACTGTTTTGTGTGCTTTGGTTGATAACATTATTGACAACATTCTTTCCGTTTGCCAATTGTTCCATCAACATATCAAATTTTTGATTTAATGTTTTGAATTCACGCAATTGATCTACTGCTATCTTGTTGTTAACAGTATTTGTTTTATTGAGATTGCCCATTTGATCACCAAACATTGAAAAAGCTTCAGACGGATTGTTTTCAATTTTAGATACTAAATTTTCAAAATTAAACCCATTTGTTTTATTTAAATTATTCATTTCATCGGTGAACACTGAAAAAGGTTTTGATAAATCATTTAAATTTCTATTAGCCATATTTGTTTCTGAAGAAACATCAAATATAGGCGTTGTAGCAACTGCAGGTGTAGGCATTTCTGTTATTTGTGATTCTGATGCTATGGCTTTTAATTCCTCACCTACTTTTTTCATGAAAGGAATCTGGGATATTTTGTCAGCCAAAGACTTTATACCATCCCAAATCATGACAAAAAAGTTCTTTATATAACCAAAGAATTTTGATGCCAATGATGCTATTTCTTTCATTAACGGTGCAATATATTCAAAGGTTTTTTTAAGAATATTAAACGCACCGACAACAGGACCGCCTAAAAGATTTAATATTGGAGTTATGTATGGACCAAATTTTTCCCCTATAGCTTTAAAAAGATTTATAATAGGATCAAAAATATTTCCTATTCTTTTTGCGATAGCTGTGTAAAATTTTCCTAAATCAAATCTATCAAAGAAATCACTAATTTTCTTTCCCAGATCTTTATCAAACCAACCTATAATCCAACCAACTATTTTTCCGGGTATGGAAATGATTACAGATGAAAGTTGATTTCCTATTTGTGACAATCCTTGTAACCATTTTCCTTCCCGAAACGGCTTAAATATCTCTTCTATCCGATCCCTGATAGTTTCAAACTTAAAAAGATCCAAACCAAAAATTTCAAAGAAATCAAAAAAGTTTAACAATCCTTTTGTAAGACCTGTAACTACTTTTTGAAGAAATGATTTGTCTTTAAGCTTAGGATCATTAAATGCTTCAACCAATCCAACAATAACTTCAAAAAGAGCCAAAACAGGTCCTAAAATTTTACCAACCAACCTTCCTATTTTGGATCCAACTTGAAAAACTTTAAATGCTATTCTTATATAATCTTCAAACAATCTAAAAAAGGTCGGAAATGCTTTCATCATAAGCAAAGGACCTTTTCCACCTTCAACTATTTTGAAAACTCTTCCTATAGTTTCAAACAATTTAGCTATAGGTTTAATAACCTTTTCTTTTAAAGCATCTTCAATAAATTTTACAAATTTTGTTTCACGTATAGGTTTTAACAATTCAAGAATTTTAAGTTTTATAGCAGAAAAAATTTCTTTTATGAATTTTCCTAATTTGGTTTCACTTAAAAATAATTTTAATCCTTTTAACATCTTTACTATTTCTGCAATAGCTCCGGATACAATACCAGCTAAAAGTGCAAGTGCACCTAAAAGTGCTTTTATCCACTTATTAGATTTTTCTTCAATTTTTGCCAATGTAGGTGAAAGAACAAGATCTTTAATTTCTTTTTGTTTAAATTCAGGTCTTCCCACTTTTTCTTCACCTTTGGGAAATACAATATCTTTGATTGATTTGGCAAGAATTTTCGACATTGTTTCCCACCGACGTTTTTCAGTAGTTGAAAGAGTAGAAGACAATTTATCGTCCTCATTTACTATAGTATCCCCCTTTTCATCCCCCTTCTTTCTGTCAAAAGAAGCCAATTTATCTACTGTTTGGGATAAGGTTTTTAAGAGATTGATTGTCTCTTCATTAGTCATCCAAAATATTTATTAAAAAATATCTTTTTAGACGTTAGAGAAGAAACTTGTATCTAGGTTCAAATCAACAGTTTGCTCACCTATTTTCTGGCTGGTTATATTATTTTCCAAATTCTTGATATTTGCAATAAATCCGAGTATCTTTTGAACCAAAGAAGCCGTTAAACTTTCAACTGTCTTTATATTTTGAGCCACTGTTTGACTTTTAAGATCAATAACAATCGGTTCTTTTTCTGTTAGTTCTATACTGGTTATATACTTGGCAATTTCCAGTATATAAATTTCACTAAGAAGCTTTTGAATCTTTGAATCATTTTCAAATTCTGCAGAACGATACTTCAGATAGGAATCCAAAGTCTTATTCTCATATTCAATTGTTGGTACCGAACAGTTAACTGTAATAGGACCTTGAGAAAAAGTTTCATTATATTTTACTTCAATATTTTTATCAAAATTATCCAATATGGTTTGAAGATTTACCTCGATATTTTGACCATCCTTTTCAATCTTTTGATTAGGACCAAAAGAATGAACACGCAATGCCAATACAATCAATGCCCGGTCACTAACAAGCATGTTTTTATCCTCACCATTATCCAAAAGAATGCTGTTTACTGCTTTAGGATACAAGAAAGCTGCCTTAGAACCTGATGCAGCAGCTTCAATCAGATCCTTTTGTTGCTTGGCAGTAAGCGGTGTGAACTTGCGAGTTTCTTTTTTGCTCAATACAAGACAATCCACCTTGTCTGAATTGGAATACTCTTTTAATTTACTTAAAACTTTATCTAAATTGACTTCTGCCATAAAATTAATTAGCAATCAAGCCTGTTTTTCAAGGGCTATTCTTTTTTTGCATCTCTTCTATTGTTTGTAATTCCTTTTTGTAAAGATTAAGATGCAATTCTGCTTCATTAATTGACATATTTTGTAAATCGGATAGAGAAAAACGCAGTCTTCTTATCAAAATATACTCCAATTCATATATATTCATCAAATCATAGTTGAAAATGGCCAAAAGATATTGAATTACAGACTCATTATATGGATTTAATGTTATATTTTTAAAATCTTTTATTTCAATATCTTCAAAAAGCTTAATTTGATCTAATAATTTTATTATTTTTTGATTATATTTTAATATTTCACCGGAAAATGATGCATCCAACATGCTTAATATGTTTTGTTTATCGGAACTTTTTATATTTTTAAAATCTATTTGTTCATGATCCACCCTAAGATACTTTATATTACGAGAAATTACATCGAAATCCTCGTCAGATATCAAATTATAAGGAAGATCCACACAAAGTTCTATATTTTTATTATAAAAACATTCTTCTTGGCACTCTTTGATTGTACCGGAATAGTTTAGGATGCGATTTATACGATGTTTGTATGTTACAGGCTGATCTTTTTCATTTTTTCCTGACAAAGTTATGGTATCACCATATGAATATGATCTTAATTGGCATAAAATAGCCAACATATCGATGATATTAAACCTTTTTTCGCCCTGAGAATTGGCTTCTATGATGCTTTCCATGCATTTTGAAAACCCCAACACATCATTATTCTGTATGTATTTGCTGATGGTTTTGCTTGTGGAAAAGTCTATTTCCCGGAAATATTCGTATTTTCCAGTTGAAGGTATGAGCACCTTACAAAGAAAATTTTTCATAGATTAAAAGAAACCTTGGAAATTCGTAGGCAGATTGGCAGATGTAAAGCTATTTCCATTTTGGAAAGGTGAAACATTCGGAATTGTTCCAGTACTGATTCGATTAATGATGTTTGGAAGCGGAATATACAGATTGGAATGCACAGTATAATTGGTATAAGTCCAATATGTGGCATATTTCTCATATTCAGTATCAGGAGAATAGGTTAAACTTTGGTCAACAAGTCCGGTTGGAACACAATTATAGAATGTCCAAACTTTACGAGGTATTTGACTGACTTTTTGATAAGAACGTGTGTATTGAAGAATTGTTACAGTACATTTTATGTTGCGTATATCGTTATCACCACCAGGACGTGCCACAAAACCATAATGACTGGCCAATATTACCCATGGACGAATGACCATGTCCATAAAAGATGTGTTTGTTTCTCGAAATTCAATAACAAGAGGCAACCCAGAATACCCTGTTCGGTCACCAGCAATAAGACCTGGAACAAATCCTCGATTATTTTTGATTGCTAGATTCTGAACATCATATTTTTCATTAGGAATATTAACTCCTTGAGCAAAAAGACAGCCCACCACCTTTTGGTAAAAGTAACTTGTTAATATTCCTTTTGGTTGAGAAACGTCCCAACCTTTTTTGTCTCCGCCTACATATTCAAGATTTTGAATAATGTCGGATGAAATAGCCCTTGGATATGTATCTATCAAAACAACCCATTGACTGTTTAAAGGAATTGAACTGAACCAACTCTCCATTTGTGTCAGGAAATATTCCTGTGCACTGATAAGGGGAACACCTGGTATATTGAAACCGAAAAGACTGCTTACTTGTGGAGCAAAAAGAGGATTTGTGCCAGTGGCCAAACCACGAATATTACTTCCTAAACTGCGTATAGCATCTGTTACTGGATTATTGATATGATTATCCTCCTCTAATATTTAGAGGAGTATATTAACTTTGATAGGTTCTGCGGAAATATTGATAAGCAACAGTGACTGTGAATGTTACGAATTCACCACCATTGGTAATATCATATTCCAGAGGTCCAACATTACGAGGAGAAACACCGACCAACTGATATTGCGAAACGCGATTCAATTGGTTGTCTAATTGAACCAAATCAATGACGGCTGTTTGCTTGGCGGCAAAATAGTTACCAGTGCTTGTGACATCATCAAAAACATCTCGTGTCCAATCTTCAAACTTTTGACGAAGATTGCTCTTTTGATCGCAATAAAATTCCATTGCATAAGCTTCGGAGCCAGGATATTTTGCACTACCAGGAATATGGAAATCCAATCCCATGTAAGGAACTGTTACTTCAGTGATTTCACGGGCAGGAAGTGAAGCGGTACGAACATAAACCAAATCATCTTCGTTCCAAACTTGGCTGCTTGAGTCACCCGCATTAATATTAATAACACGGAAATTAAATTTACGTGAAAAATCACGTTCAGTTACTATACGGTAAAAATTCTGAATTGTTTGTTGTGTGGCTGCCATATATTATTATTTATTCTAAAGTTAACAAATACTTTAATTTATTTAGTTCTGCAACGATTTCTTCTACAATATTTTGTGCATCGGTGTCATTTGCATTTAAGATTGGACATTCTTTATTTGTTAAAATTCCTATATATTGATTTATTTTTGCCAAAATATTGTCATTAGAATATGGCTCTATAGTCAAATTTATGGGTTTATACTCGTAACTACGATAACGACCTAGTAAAGCTTCCACCAATTTATCAAAAGCTTTTGCTAAATCTTTTCCTATTTTATCAAACGCTTCGTGTTGGGCAAAGCTAAAAGTTTGCCAATGAAACAACTTTAACTGGGCACTGCATTCCAAAGCAAGAGTTATAATATATGAAGGATCGTAACTTTGTTGGATTTTAATTACTTTTATCACGTTTATATTTATAACAAAACACCCCTCTTTCAATAAGAGGGGTGTTTCATAATTTTATATATTATTATTAGGATACCAATTCTTGGAAGTCCTGACCAGTTCGTGTGGCATAGAAGTTAACCAAGATGAATTCTGCGGCACGTACAGGTTTGATGTAGATGTCCACAACCAGTTCATTTTGGTCGATCACATCAGGTGTATTGTTTCTTTCGTCGCATATGATCAGATAGTCATATACACCTTGTGTGTTCTTGGCCAATTCGAATATCGGTGTAAGAACGTTTATTACTTGCGTTCTTGTGAACAGTGTATTCGGTTCGAACAAGAAGAACTTGATGGTATTCCTTGTCGCGACTTCCAGATACAAGAACAACCGGCGTACATTGATACGATCAAATGCGCTTGGTTTCTTTAACAAGGTCTTTTGACCGAAGATTACAAATCCTTCAGCAGGGAAGAATGCAACCGGATTCAAATTAACCTTATACAATTGATCACGATGTTTTTGTGTGGGATAGATCGGAAGATCATTCACACCAAGCAATACGCCCCGAGTAAATCCGGCAGGAGCGAACCAAGGTTGGAAGTTATCGTCAGTATTTGCCATTGCAGCACCTGCAAATCCTGAGAAAGGAACCCATGTTTGCTTGCCTAGACCATCATCAAATACCCTAGGGAATGTGGCATATGTACATGCATAGCTTGTGTTCAGCAAGCTGTACAAGTGACGTAATGGCCAGTAAATGTGTTGATTAAAGTTCTTTGATGGATCATCAATAACTTTGCTATTTTCACCTTGAACAAAGATGTTACGGAGAGGATCTGCAATGAATAGATGATCTTTGCGAACATTCTGGGCAAAGTTTGTGAATACGCTTGCCACAGTATTGTAATTTTCGCGAATATCAAGAGCATTTCCATTAAGACCTTCGTTATTAGTAATGAAGAATCCAGTCATATCAAGAGGAATAGTGTCATCGAACACGTCTGCACCGCTAAGAACATTCAGATTGTAACGGGCAGCTGAGAATATTGTTCCAAGACCACCTTCCAATGACAATGAAAGATTGTAAAGATCAGGATTTTCAAGCAATGTGAACACACGTTCCAGCTTTGTTGGAACGTTTCCGATTAATTTGGCAGTTGCAACTGTTGTATCGAAAGCACCGAAGCTATAAAGAGCGTCAATGCGACGAAGAGGACTTGCTACATTGTTGGCCAACCAACCCACAACTGCACTAGGAGCACCCACACGTGTTTCATATGTTGCATTTGTGTCAACAAATCCATCACTATTCAAAGGATTAGCCAGATTCGGATTCAACATACGAACCTTCTTGTTGGGATTTCCTGCACTATTCAACCATGTTTGTGTATTACGATTGCTGATAAAAGGATTGATCAACAATGAAAGATTGGGACTATCATCTTCAACCGATCCTATAAAGAATGTTTGGGCTGGACCGCCGTTTTCGCTATTGATTTGACGGAAATAATCAAATGAACCCACATAACTTTCAGACAATAGATAATCTAAACTGATAACATCAGGGGCAAACACGCTTTGGCGGAGTTTGAACACACCAAGGATGATTGTATCATCAAACTGGCGTGTGCTGATATCAAAAGTAGGAATATTTTCCATTACTTCACTAACACTGTTTCCAAGACCAAACTGTGTTGCGCTTAATGGGAAGTTCAAACGAGTACGAGGAACATTCAGGAAGTTGTATGTGGATCCAGCTTTGGAATCAACACTGCGAACTTGACTGATACCATCGAATTGTGTGGCAGGATTCAAATTAGTGTTATCAATCGCTCCTACATAATATCCTTCATATTTTTGATTGATGCTGGTTTGAGCTTTGTTAAGAACAATCATTCCGGCATTGGCCAATTGTGTAAGTTTGCTGGCGCCTGTGCTGGTGAAGCTGAATTGTGTTGGTACATTTTTCCAACTTGAGAATGCATCACCATTAAGAATGCTTTGATATTCAGTTGCATTCAATTCAATCTGTGTGGGTTGACCGAAGAAATATGTGTTTGCACCAGAAAGACCAGTACCACCTGTGGCAGCAGTTCCTTCATATGCTCCATTATAACTGGTTACAGGATAAACAAGAGCAGAGTAAGAATCTGTGAAACCTGCACCGCTTCCGCTACCATATGGCATACGGCTGACAAGCACTTCTGCTTGGCTTTGGAACATTGCTTTAACAGTGTGATAAAAATAACGTTCAGCCGCATTGGTGGGCTTGCCATAAATTTGTTCAAATTCGCTAAGACTTGAAGGTTGGATAATTTCATCCAAAGGACCTTGAGGTGCATAACCAGGTATTAAAACCGTTGTGGGAACATTAATTACTGGACGTAATGAAAGATCTATTTCGTTAATTTCAACACCAGGACTCTGAATTGTACGCTTAGGCATATAAATTATTTATATTTTTTGAGAATATTTTTTTCCTTTATTTAGATCAAAGTAGCCTGAAACTGAAAGAAACTAAAGGTAAACGTACTTTCGGCTTCACTGCTATCCCTATAATTGTAATTAATACCACCCAGTTCAACAGGTACTGCCCCTGAGTATTCAAACTTTATTTTGTTATTATTATATTCATCCAAACCATAAACTGTTATGGTTGTACTATAATCGTTTAATTTAGGATCATCATTAGGGTTTCTAGCATTAGGAATACTAGCTTTATTGTCGTTAAGTGCTTTAAGCCAACTATATACAAACCAATAATTATTGTATAAATTATCCACTGTAAAATTAACTGCAACATTTCCATAGCTTGGACGGGCATAACTGGTCACTTTCATGACTTGACCGGCATATTTGGTTTCCACTTCAGGAACACTCATTGTAGGAACCACAATTCCATAAACAGAAAATTGAAAACTTTCCAAATTAACTTCACCATTATTTCGGGTATATTGATTCAAATAAGGACGCAAAATATTAGGAGGATTTACCACCATTATAAATTTGTCGCGACGTGTCTTGTTGAGCATCGCCTGATTGTATAAACCTGCCATATTAGTATTTAAAGAAGTTTCCAACCTTCTTTTCCGTAATAATCCATTTCTATATCTCTTTCATCCTGTTCCTGAGAACCAAACATAATAGGCATGTTTGGAAGCATGTCTTCATTACCCCCGAATTTATATGTCATATTTTCATTTTTTTTGAAAGGAATGATGCTACTGGGGCGATTGTTTGAATCACGAGAAACAACTTCATAATATTTTTCAACTAGTTCATCATTTAAAATCAAAAGCGCCATGGCCATGCTCATGACACAGTCATCAAAATTGTTTGCTCCTTTTCGTGCAGCCCATGTACCATTCGGATATCTAGTAAAAATTTTTAATTCATTTAATGTAACAATATCTCGAAACACAATTGATCTAAGTTCATTGATCCAGTATCGCATGTTGATAACTGCATGATATTTTGTGTTGGTGTTTGTGAATACTCCTGGTTTTTCAAAATTTTTCCCATGACTATAACTGATCATAGGATCATAATTATAATTTTCAAAAAGAGAATCTGCTATCTGTGCCCCGCAATTATTGCGCTCTATAAGTAATGGGGGATTACCCCATTGGTTCAATATCTCTAAAAGCTTTATTGTAAAATTATATGGAGTAATAGTATTATCACGAAAAACTGCAACCTGACGAATAGAAGATAGATCCGCCAAATCAAATATCTGAACTACACTACTGGCCTGACCAACACCTTCTGCCACATCCACACCTGCCACATATACTCCATTTTTATGAGGTTGTTCCCAAATCTTATATTTTCCATCATCAAATTTGAAAAGAGGTTCACTGCATCCGCTTTTATATTTTTCAAAATCTTCTCCGTTTAACGCAGATTCCCCCTCTTGAAGAAACTCATTTCCGAATTCCTGATCAAAAAGTTCTCGACTACCTAAACTTCGTATTGTGCTATCTTTCCATTTTTCATCTCGACCAGGAACTTCCCACCAATCCACCCGTTCTGTTTTCCAATTGTTTACTCCTTGTTCACCATCAGTGTATAATTGATAAAACAGATTGCCTGTTCCATTCGGAGTGCTGGCCACAAAAATTTTACTTCGTTTGGATGATGAAATAATCGGATAAACTGCAGACCAAAATGTTTCCACCATGTTGTTGTCAATATGAGCCAACTCGTCAATGACCAACACATTCACAGAACTTCCTCGACCTGCATCAGATGATGTGGTGCTGATGCTGATCCGACTTCCATTGGCAAGACCCATTGCAGTTTTTCCATACTCAGTCACACCTGGTTTTAAAAAGTTTGGAAGATTTTCATAAGCAAGACGAACACGAGCAAAAATTTCTTTTGCTGTTTCCTCTTTGTTTGCCACAAGAAGAACACGTTGATCATTTTGAAAACATGCAAGCCAAAGACAATAAATGGTCATGACTGTTGTTTTTCCTGCCTGACGACTTGATAACAAACAAACAAAACGATTGTCTCGAAGACTTCTTAAAATTCTTTTTTGATAAGGATGCAGTTTAATCTTTATTCTTCCTACATCCAAATTAATAATATAAAAATAATTTTCAGCAAAATGCAAAATATTATTTTTGCACTTATCCATCTCTTTTATCATCTCTGGAGTATATTCAAACTCAGCCTGAGAAGTGGGTAAATTTGGATTGCCCAAATACCTATCATTTGATTTCATGTGATATAAATACTTAACGTATGAATCAAAAGAGTAAATATATTAAGAAATACGGTATGCCTAGAAGTAACGCAAACACATTGGTTGATATAGGAGCAGTTTATCATAAAATGCTTCTGGAAAATGCTGCCCAACAAGAACAAGCAGTTATTGAAGAAAAAAAGACCAAAAAGCTTGCGGATCCCAAAGCCAAATTTGGTACAAAACCAGGAAAAGGTGGAATACCTTTGGAGCTTGTAAAAGATAAAAAACCTGATTTGGATCCTGAATTAAAAGATTTTGCACATAAAGATAGCGGTCCTGATTTGAAACAATTGGCAGAACCTATTGATCCAAAAGAAAAGAAATTTAGAAAAAATAACTATTTCAACCCGGAAGAACTCAGTTCTGCCAATGAAAGTGTTATTAATAATAAGAATGTATCACTTATTGCAGATGAGCTTACAAAAGAAGACAAAAATGAAGCTTATGAACGCCTTTGTGAATATAAAACACTATGGGGCAAAGATAACTTTATTAATCTTCTTACAGTAGCTGCTGTAAATGGCCACACAGAAGCACTTGAAGAATTTTTCAGTTTTGTAAATAAAAATACAAAAAATAGAAAGGATAACAATAAATAATCTATATGAGTAACTTCGATAAACTATATGAAGCCGTGATGTCCGAGGACGACGTTGAACTTGGTATCACTGGTGCTCAACCCGGCGTAGCTGAAGTCGCCCCAGCCGCCACTGGTGAAGAAATAGAGTTGACTCCTAAAGAGCACCTCGCAAAAGCAATCGAGCTTCTGCAAAAGCTACAAAGCTTGGATCTCATTTCTGATGAATCCGAAGCCGAAGCTGAAGTTGAAGGCGAAACAGAAGCCGGTTCTGATGAAGACGGTGAATATATGTCTTCTGAAGATAATGAAGAGATTGCCACAGAAGAAATCGAAGCTGAAGATATTGGCCATGCACTTGTTAACGCTAAAAAAGGTCAAGAACTCACAAAAGTTTCGTCTGGCAGCAACAAAGTTGCTAGCACAGCAACCTCCCTAGCCAAAACTGGTAAGGGTGGTGATGCCAAGGTAACTGACAAGGTAGGCACTGAAGGCGAAAAGGGCCATGCACTTGTTGGTAGTGGTGTCAAAGGTGGAGCACCCACAAGCACAAAAGGAAAAGCCAACGTCGTTTCCGGAGTGATTAAGGGTGGTGGAAAAGGTGATCAAGACTTTTTCCAATCCAACTGATAAAAAAAGTTATAAAGAAAACCCCCGTTTAATAGACGGGGGTTTTTTTTTGACTAAATAAGTATATGCCATTTGAATATCATAAAGATCTAAATTCAAAGTTTTGGAAAGAATTTAAACTGGACAAATCGGTATCAGGTAAACTTGTTGATATTGCTTTGGATTTTTATCGAAATTTAAAAACAAATGCTCCCTTAGAAGACATTGAACTTACAGGTTCTTTGACCAATTATACATATACAAAAAAGAGCGATCTGGATCTGCATTTACGATTGGATTTTAGCAAGGTAAAAGCCAAACCGGATTTGGTAAAACAATTGTTTGAAGGTGAAAAGTACAAATGGAATTTGAATCATGACATTGTTATTCGGCAACATCCTGTTGAGATATACATTGAAGATATCAGTGTAAAACCTTATGCAACCAAACCAGTTTATAGTCTTTTAAAAAATAAATGGATTCAAAAGCCATCATATAATCCACCTGAAATAGACGAACAAAATGTTAATAAAAAATTTGAAGCTTATAAAAATGAAATAGATTCTTTGGTTAAACTGCTGAACAAAAGTGATTGTCGTATCATTTTTCGTCAAATACACAATCGGGCCAAAGCATTACGGGAAAGATTGGCAGATGCCAGAAAAGAATGCATGCAAGACAAAACAACCATATTTGATTTTTGTATTGAAAATCTTGTTTTTAAAAAATTACGGGATGCAGGATATTTGGATAAATTAAATGATTTGAAACTGGAAGCTTATGACAAAATATTCACAGAACAAACATGGAACAGTGGTTTGCATACTCTTTTCATGAGTGATCTGATGGGTAAACAAAAGAAAACAAAAGATCCTCGTCATATGAAACCTGTGATTCGTGATCCAGGAACACGTAAGCATGTGAGAACTGTTCCTAAAATGCACCAGAATTTGGACACTTTTCCTGAAGTAGGAATGCTTAAAAAAGCCAAAGGTAGAAAGATTGTGAGTGAACCTAGGGCCATGCAAATTGCCGCATTTTATAATATAACTTTAGGAGAAAAACCTACCAAGCTGGGAAAATCACCTGTAAGTATAAGAAAAAAAAATAATATATATGTATTGGAGAGCTAATGAGCGTTGATCGTTATCTAGGTCCAGGATGTGTATCGGTATATCCTTTCACATATACTCCAAGTGTTTTACGCTTTACTGACAAAGAAAACAATGAATGTGAACGGGAAGTTATAGGCAATCAATTAAGAGAACAAATTGATCTTTTTGGTCAAAAAGTTAATTATTGGCAAAATCCTTACAGTACACTAAGTGCTGACAATATATACGGAGAAGATCCTACAAGAAACTGGCCCGAACCTAAATCAATCATAATGGGCATAAAATTGGACGAGGATAACCTTACAATCAATCAATTTGGTTTTGATGCTCAAGACTACATGACAGCAACAGTAGCCATAAGCAGCTTTTATTCAGTATTCGGACCGGGCCAAGAACCCAAAAGCGGAGATATTATAAAATTAACTGAATATGGTAATGATCGTCCTGGTGATAGGGATGGAAAATTGTTTGAAGTAACTCAGCGGCTGGACAGTGAAAACAGCACCATCAATCCTTTGGCCAGTCATTATCTTTGGTTTTTGAAACTGAAACGTTTTGATTATTCAGAGGAAGTTAATCTGCCTAATGAAAAAGGTAATTTACAAGTAATGGACAATACAGGGTATGGAACCCTGTCTGCCACACTTAGTGGAAAACAACCAGACAAACCTCGTCCTGAAACACTAGGAAATAGTGCTCAAGAAGTCACTAAGCGGTTTGTTTTCGATTATTCAGGAACCAGTAATGATAACGTGTATGGCACTTATGATGTGCATACTGGCGAATAACGCGGTTCAATTTCTTCCTCAGTTTCTGTTTCCACTTCTTCCATACGCTCTAAATTGCGTTTTTTCTTTAATATATCCATGTTTGCAGATTTGGTATCAATACCAAATTCATGATGATTGACTTCATCCATCATGGTTTCAAATCGGCTATCCATGTATTTTTGCATGGCTATTGGTTGAATCCAAAAATCATCCGACATGGTCACGTTCATTTCTGAACATTTTTTTTCTATAAGATCAATTGATTCAATCAAGCATAACCATCTGGCCATTTCCGCTTTACCCATTTCAACACGAGCAGGACGACTGTTAACACGCATTTCCATGGTAATTTTATCTTTGGTCTTTTTAGGATCGTTATAACCTGAAATTAAAATTGTTTCCTGTAGAATTTTATATTCTTTTTTGTTTAAATTTAATTGTGCGGGTCGTCCATGAAATATCATTGGAAGAGAAAACATTTGACCAGAAGATGAATTGGAAGCTTGTTTTGAAACGATGTTCTGAATGTCATACCATTCATCACTGCTCATTTCAATTCGGGAATTTCGACCTTGCAGTTCCAAATCCAGAATGATGTTTTCGTTATTGCTGATTTCGTTGTTGGGTTTGATCGTGGATGTATTGTTGAACATATGCTGCCAAGATACAAAAAAGCAACGGTACGTCAAGCTTTATCTTCAGTTCACTCAGGATACTGAATCCTGCCGATACTGTTTCATAAATTTTATGCACTACAAAACTTTTTCGATCTATGCCTTCTGGCTTTTGTATGCTCAATTTCTTATATTCTTGGAATATTTCATCAAATAAATCCATGAGGATCCTCTCCGAATCATTCAAATTTTTCTTTTTGGTTCGAAAGATTTTATATAAATTATAATATTCTGGACCTTTTTTAATAAAAAAATTACTCAATTCGGTATCAAATTCATTCATCCAATTTTCATTTTTTACAGTAGAAAGCGGAAGAATCGAACTGCTGTTTACACTTTTGGCTATCTGAAATAACAAATTACTCATTTAAATTAAGAGGTAGTGCTTCCAAGCTTTGTGTGACCACAGGTTCAGTGTTAAGGGCTGTTCCCAATTTGACATAAACAGAAACATTCTTTTCACATTTGGGACATGCATATGTTGTTCCTTCCTCCAAACTGACAGGAACAAAACATTTTGTTTTTTCAGCACAAGGGCATGTCAATTCTATTCCTCGTTTGTTGTATTCTTTTTCCAAATCTAAATTAACCTGTTTTATTTGCATGCCATAACGAATGATTGCAAATTTTTGAAATCCAAAATCTATGGCATATTGCAAGCCTACTGTGAATAAAATTGTAAACAAATATGTCCAAAATGAAGTTACACCGATAGAATAAAGCAACCCTGAAGCGGCTACTGGTAGACTTAAAAATAGAATTAATCGGTACAGCATTTTATCCCTCTAAAATTTTATTTAGAGGGTCTACTGTTTCTTCAAGTATCTTTTGTGCCTGATTGATCTTGGATATGACCTGTTCCAGTTGTGCTAATTTCTCTTTCTTGTTGCCTATAAGAGGGTTATTCTTGCTTATTTCACACAACATTTTACTGCTACTTAATTTTACAAAATTATCCGCTAAACTTTCAAAAATCTTGTCTAAAGGATAAGGAAGTATTTTAGGAGCTAAAGTTGCCCCTTCTGGACTAAATTTTTTAATTAAATCATCTACTGTAAGTGTTTGTCCTTTAAGCTCCCTACTGGCTATTCCTGATACCCAACGGTTATAAATCATTTGTGTATCTTCATTAATCATATATAAATTATTTACCATTATAATAAATAATAATATGGCAGTATTCTCTAAATATTTTGCAAATATAATCAAAGAACAAGACGAAACTGATGTTGTTGTACCGGAACCAACAGAGGCTGAAGTTGATCGTACCAGCATGGAAGCAGAGCTGGACAAAGATACTGCCCCTCAAGAATTCGATGTTAAAGCTGTTACACGTGAACAAATGGCGGCTCGTCAAACAAATTCCGCCCAAGCAATGGAATTGCAAACATGGGTAAGGAACATTGACAAGTTTTTGGAATATCTAAACAGCCCAGACACCAATTCAATTCAAACACAATTGCATGTGGCTCCTTGTGACAGTCTTTTTGAAAAGGTTGCCAAGAGTGAAACCAAAAAAATTGCTCGTGTTTGCGTTGAACTTTCTGGATTGAGTGAGCGTCTGAAAGCTTACCTTATCGCCAGCAAGAGCGAGAAATAATCAACACATTTTCAATCGGGCTTTTGGTCCATTGAATGTATTTTTTAATATAAAGTCTGTTTCAATACCGTTGATTTTCTTATCCAGACACATTTCGTTAAGATCCTTATAATCTAAATCTTTCGGCCAAACAAAAACTTTTTGATTTATTTCAATTAATTGTTTCATTTTCTTGCGAGCAGTTTCATCTTTGTTTTGATTGTCCAAAACCCATATTTTGGTATGCAAAGGAAAGTTGTTCAATTGTGATTCTTGTTTATCTGTAAGACTGCTTCGGGATTTATTAATGCCAGATACTGCTACTCCATTTCGGCAAAAGCATGAATCGATTGGTCCTTCAAATATGAAAATGTATGGATAGTCGGTTATTTTATCTGCATTAAAAAGACTTCTATCCCCACCGGATTTTGAAAGATAATTGGGCAATTCAGATTCATCGGAAGGAAGTTTACGACTTTGATAGTAAACAATCTTTCCGTCTAAATCGTAAAAAGGAATAATCAACCGATTTTTATGGATATAATCTACTGAAGAAAACCAAAAACTTTTAGGTCTGTTTACTGCTGAATGCAATCGACGGCTGCAAACATAACTCACACACTCTTTAAAATACCGATTTTTCATGTTCTTAAAAACCTGAGTTGTATCGAAAATATTAATAGAGTCTTTTGGTAAGATTTCTGGTTCAATCACCTTTTCCTCTTCTTGCTGTTTGATTCGATCATTTATGAAGTTTTTTTCATTCATTGGCTTGCCTGTCAGATCATAATATAATTTGTATAATTTTGCGCTATATCCGCAATTGAAACAATAACAGCTATTTGTTTTTGTATAAAAATAAAACCGTTTGCGTTTAAGCCAAGAATCACCTTCCCGGCATATGGGACAGCATGCCGTATAAGTTTGATTGTATTTGCTGTAACTTAATTTTGATAAATGACCACTAAGAAAACTATGCACATCAATCATTCGTTGTATTTTAACATTATTATTGAAATATCAAATCTTATGTTTAAATAAACGCATTATGGATCGGGACAAGTATTTTGACATGGGAATGCAGTTCATGGGACATGGAGTTTTTGATAAAGCCATAAAATATTTTGAAAAATGTTATGATTTATATGAAACAAAAGAACATAAAGCTCTTTGTTTGAATGCTCTTGGCAACGCTTTAGAAAAAGATGAACAAACCAAAAAAGCAGAGGAAACATATAAAAAAGCTATTGAAATGGATCCCGATCAAAAATTATTTTATAATAATCTTTTCAATCTGCACAAATTTCAACGCAAAAACAAAGAAGCAATAGAGATCTTTACCAAACATTTGTACAATCCACAGGACCCAAATCAAAAAATCATGTTGGCAGAGCTTTACACCAATGTGGCAAAGTATGAAGAAGCATATGATGCTTATCTGAACCTTATCAAACAATTCCCCCAAGAAGTTTCTTTTTATTGGAAAATTGCACTCAGTTGCAACAGCATGGGAAGGAATGATGAAGCTGTTATGTGGGTGAATAGGGGAAAACAAATAGATCCGGAAAATCATCATTGTAACATCGCTTTGGGTATTGCTCAATTGTTCAATAAACAAATAATCCCCGCTAAAAAGACGTTTGAGAATTTGAAAGTGGATCTTTATAGCAAAAAATGGTATCTGGCATATCTAACATTTCTTAAAAAAGATTATACAGAAGCATGGAAAAATTATGAAGTAAGAAATGAAGGAGTATGGGCAGTAAAACCTTTAAGGGAAAAGCCTATGTGGGACGGTACTCCCATGCCAGACAAAACCATATTGGTGGCAGCTGAACAAGGGTTAGGAGACAATGTAATGGCAGCTCGATGGTTACAATTGCTTAAAAAACATTTTAAACACGTGAAATATTGGTGTAATCCCCGAATTTATGATGTAATGCTTCACTTGAAAGAAAAAACAGAAATTATTCAAAGTGCCAGTGATGCCACAAATTTTGATGTATGGATGCCCATCATGAGCATTCCTCAACGGCTAGGTCTTACCAATGATGATATGCTTTTAGATGATCCGTATTTGATTGTGGAACCTAAAAAACTGGAAGGGTCCAAGAAAAAAATTGGAATATGTTGGGCAGGAAGTAATAACCATCAATATAACCGATATCGCACAATATTTGAAAAAGACTATGATTTGCTTCGCAATCTTATTAAAAAGAATGATAAGTTTGAATGGTATTCATTGATTAAGGATGAATATGAAGATGACAACGAAAAGTTGGGTATAACCAATCCTGTTAAAGATTTTAAAAATGTTTATGAAACAGCCCAATTTATAAAGGGATTGGATCTGGTCATAAGCATAGATACCTTACAGGCACATTTAGCTGGTGCAATGAAAGTACCCACTGTTCTTATGCTTCCTTGGTTTCCTGAATGGCGTTGGGGTTTAGAAGGCGATACCACAGTTTGGTATCCTAGTGTGGAAATTATACGTCAAAATAAAGCTTTTGATTGGAAAAGCGTGATTGATCGTGTGGATGAAAGGTTGCAAAAACTATGAAAACTGGTGCTGTGGTAGTTGAATATAAAAATCCTGAACAAACAAAAAAATGTAAGGATCATCTGAAAGATGTTGAAGTTTATTATCACGATAATACTAAACATAATTTGGGATTCACAAAAGCATACAATATGGGAGTTTCGTATCTTCGAAACAAATATGAATATGTTTTATTGGTTAATAGTGATTGTTATATTCATCCGGGGTTTTTCCGCAATATTGAAATTTTCATGGATACTCATCCAAAGTGTGGAATCGTAGGGGTTAAACAAATTGCTTCAGATGGTGAAATGATAATCCATGGAGGTTGTACTCAAGCTTATCCATACGGCCAACATATAAGCGGAAAAGTGTCTTTGGGCATGTGCAATGAAAGCATGATGGTTCCATGGGTAAATGGTGCATGTTTTGTGGTCCGCAGCAAAATGATTGATGAAATAGGTCTGATGGATGAAAACATGTTTCTCATAGGTTCTGATAGTGATTGGTGTTTCACAGCAAGATCAAGAGGTTGGGAAGTGTGGTATTGTGCTGAAGCAAGCTGCACTCATGATGGCGGTGCCAGCATGAAACCAGGAAATGAAGAAACACAAGATATTATGTTTTTGGATATGAAATATTGGGAAACTAAATGGGTTACCGGAGGATTGTATAAAAATTTATGCGCATCCTGATGTTTAATCACCATCAAGATTGTCTTCTGTATCTATGGAAGGCATTCCGTGAGCTTGGTATTCAAGTTGATGTGGCCAGTGAAGAATTGGTCAAATATCTTGGATTTCCTCCAGGAGGTATAAGAAAAAACAAATTTGTTATTGCGAATATATCATTCGATCCGGAAATTGTTTATCCTGATTTTAAAAATATAAATTTTAGCAATGATTGGAATGGATATGACAAATATGTATCCATCATTCCTAACGATCTTTTTGCTGAAAAGACATGGTGGGATTGTCAAATGCAAAATGAATTGAAAGCATTTGGTCATTTGGATGTTCTGAAAACATGTAATCATCCAAATGCTGAAACTTTCGGATTTCAATTTTGCCCTAATTGGGTGCCACATCAGACTGAACATAAAGAAAAGAAATATATAACACAAATAGTGTCACTTCCTGCTCTTGTTGAAGAAACGGGTGAACTCATGTATTTGAAGCATCACGGTTATGATGTAAAAATAGTGGGATCTCAGTTAGCTCCAGATGGTTTTTACAGGGATATTGATTTGCTTCCTTATACATCTCTTCTTGTTCACAATAAAAAGGTAGGAATCAATTGTTATGCTGTATGCAAAGCATTGGATACTGGCATTCCTGTATATATGGAACGAAGCACCAAGGAACTTATAGGATTTGGTGATCTTCCAGATGAACTTTTCTTTTTCAAAGATGAAATGAGCATAGCTGAAGCTTTTGAAAAAAGTAAAGATATTGATAATAAAAAAATCCAGGAAACTTATCGAAGCATCTATACATTGGAAAGAACAGTGAACGCAGTTAAAAATATTTTACAAACAAATTTAAAAATGCCGGAAACCATAAATGAATATCATTTAAAAAATTGCAAAACTCCGAGTGATATAAATGAACATCTGCAAATATTAGAAACTTATGCAAAAAAGTGTGATACCATTTGTGAAATGGGTGTTAGAAAAGGCATTTCAACATGGTCATTTTTGAATGCTCGGCCCAAAAAATTGGTTTCATATGATATTGAATATTCTCAGGATCTTGAAAAACATAAACAATATGCAAAAAATGAAGGTTTGAATTATGAATATATCATTCAAGATGTTCTTAAAACACAGATTGATGAATACGATTTTCTATTCATAGACACATGGCATACATATTCTCAACTTAAACAGGAACTGGAATTGCATGCAAATAAAGCCAAAAAATATCTGGGATTTCATGATGTATTCTCATTTGGTCAAAGGGGAGAAGATAATCAAGATTTAGGACTAATTCCTGCTATTATGGAATTTTTAAAAGACAACTCTCAATGGAAAATAAGTTATTATACACCTAAAAATAATGGCTTGCTTATATTAGAAAAATGAAAATTTACGATTTATTCACTTTTAATAATGAACTAGACCTGCTGGAAATCAGGTTAAATGAACTGAACGATGTTGTTGAGAGATTTGTTATTTGTGAAAGCACAGTCACTCATAGCAATCAACCCAAACCTCTTTATTTTTCAAATAACCGGGAAAGATTCAGAAAATTTTTACACAAAATAGATTTGGTTATTTTTGATAATGTAAAAAAGACTGATAGCTGGAGCATTGAAAATGATCATCGTAGGGCTTTGAGTGAGAAAATACCGTTTAATTTGAATGATGAGGATATTCTTTTGCTTTCTGATTTAGATGAAATACCCAGCAAAAACATACTAGAACAATTAAAAACAAGGAATGAAAGTCAATTTCCTGTGACTCTTTGTTATAGCATGTATAGCGGGTCTTTTCATAATCGTGTCATTAGTCCGGAAAATCAGCTGCATAACGACAGCACAGTTGCAATAAAATACAGTCAATACAAAACAAACAACGATCTGCAACATTACAGAAACATTCGATCACAAAGTCTTCCGCGCATATATGATGCAGGCTGGCATTTTACCAGTATGGGTGGACCCAAAAATGTTTTGAAAAAAATACAAAGTTTTGCTCATAATGAATATCGTGATTCTGGAATAGTTTTCACAGATGATGAAATCCAAGAAAACATAAAACAAGGCAAAGATATATTTGGACGGATGGGATACGTTATAGAAAAAGTTGAATTAAATGACACTTTTCCCAAATATGTATTGGAAAACAAGGATAAATTCAAAAACCTTATTGAAGGAAATGATGTCAAGGTTTCGTTGGAAACCAAACATTCATATTATCTTTTACAACACATGTTATATAGCATAAAAAATGCCGATTATCAAAGTTCCAAAATAGATGGTCAATATATTGATCTTAAAGTCGAAGGTATGACCTGTTCTGCAACAAAACATCTGGCTAATAATCTTGCAAGTTTATATAAATGCAATTATCTGGAGGTTGGTGTTTATAAAGGTGCAACGTTTATTGCGGGATTATGGAAGAATACTCCAAATCTTTATGTGGGCGTGGACAATTGGAGTGAATATGGTGGTCAGGATGAGTTTCTGCAAAAATTAAAAAATGCAAACAAACCTAAGCCATCAGGAAGTCGTCGTATTGTTTTTGATCAAGACAGTTTTTCAGAAGGAATATTGGACCATTTAAATGAAAAATTTGATGTGTATTTTTATGATGGTTGCCATTCAAGAGAAGCGCAAAAACTTGCTCTTACACATTATAAGAAATACATGAAAGAATATTTTATATATTATTGTGATGATTACTCTAACAGCATGGACGTGGTGTTTGGTACCATGGAAGGAATAGCTGAATCAGGTTTTGAGATAATTTATGACAAAATTTTATTGCCACGAAGCAAAGATGCTTGGCGGAATGGAATTTATGTTGCTTTGCTTAAGAACAATTAAGATGGCTTTACCGGCCAAACGATAAGACGAGGATCACTGGCATATGTCTGGGGAATGTCGCGTAATGTTTGACGATATGAAACCCATTGAGTGTTGTCTGGAAGGGAAACATCACGCAACTGGGACCAATCGCTATCCACAAGAAGACCATTCCGTTTGATAATTACATCATTCCAATAAGCAGCAAGACGATCTGGAACTTGGGTAAGCTGAAGAACTTGAGCTTTACCTTCTGCAACCTGCTGATTGACATATTGTTCCCATGTTTGATTACCTCCACCAAAAGGATTATAAGGTTGATCTTTAGCCATACGGCATATCACCACATCACCTGTTTCATAATAACTGCCGTAATCAATATAGGTTGTCATATAATATATTTATTCTTTATGCGTTGTTCAAAAGAGGACTAGTGCAAAGATTTATGTTAAAATTATTGTTAAATCCGGGGTTCATGACCAAACCACTTCCTGCGTTAAGGGGTATAAAATATACTTTTCCATTAGGATGATTTATATAAAATCCATATGGTGAAGAACCCCCCACACTAGGAACCCTTAACGTTGTTATTGATAAATCATCTGGATCGATCCAAGCAATCAATGTTTGAGAACCAGATGATGTGAAAATTTTTCCATTAGCTAATTTTGTTGGATGTTGGCAACCATTCAATCCTCCAGTTGAATAAGTGCTTATTGCATAATTATTATCGGGATCAACGACACCTAATACATTTCCAATAACTGGAACAAATATTATTTTACCATTTTGTGCTTGTTCATATAAGGATGAACCAGCAAGTATTGACGTGTCGCTTATTCCATAACTGCTGACACTATCATCAGAAGGATCAACAACCCGCATCAAAGTTATTCCGTATCCTGGAATAGGAGAGCTAAATACTCTTCCATTTCGTAATGTAATTGCTCGAGCATATCCTCCTGTTGATGGCAATGAAATGCTACTGATTGTGTCATTCGCGGGATTTATAACAAATATAAAATTATTAATATTTGTAGGGAAACAATATATTTTTCCGCTTGAACCTAATGCACCTCCTGCACATTTGTCGGATCCTACAGGTCCTATTATGCTTGAGACTGTATTATTACTTGGATCCAATATTGCTACAGCTGTATTACCATCAGGAATACAATATATTTTACCGTTAGGTGCCAACACACTTCCTTGATATTTCCCATTAGCATTTGCTTGAATAGGTCCAAACGTACCTATGGTATTATCTGAAGGATTTATAACATAACCAACTGTAGCCGTATAAGGTGCAAGATATATTTTTCCATTCGGTGCAATTGTTCCACCAGTAAATGCACTCGTTCCTGGGAAACTTCCAGAACCATAAATTTCAAATGTTGCGGCACTAATAGAAATATTTTTATTGCTTAATTGCAAACCTTTAATGTGTGAACTTATGCTTGAAAAATTGGTATATGATGCACCATTTGTCCAACCCGGAACTTGCATGTGTAAAAACTGATTAATCTGTTCAGCATTTCCTGTTCCGCTGCTGGTACGACCCAGAAACTGACTGTCCTGTAATTGCTGAATCTTATCGGTTGTGACGCTATTATTCGCCAATTTGACGGTGGGTACACCTAAATTGCGTCTCATCTTGGCAGCGGAAAGTGCGGGGGTTATTGGCATAAAATTATTTAACTTCTGTTATAGAAAGGACTAAGACAAAAATTTATATTAAAATTATTATTTACTTGAGGAATCAATGCCAATGCTTGTGATGCATTATGAGGAATCAGATATATTTTTCCATTCGGAGCCTGTATACCTCCTATATAATCTGCATTTGTAGGTGTGGATCCTCCAGCAAATGATCCAAAAGTTAAAATTGTATTATTTGACGGATCAATTACAGAAGCTAATGTTGCGTAATAAGGTACACAGAGTATTTTGCCATTAGACATTAAAGTTCCACCACCAAACTTAAGAGTACCGCCACTCGCTGAAAAATTTCCAAATGTTGTTATTGTGTTATTATTCGGATCTATTAAAGTGCATATTGTGGTAGCTGAAGGAATAGTATATATTTTTCCGTTAGGTGCCAATACAGCTGCTCCATAACTGTCTGCTAAGTTTATAAAAGTTCCAAAACTAGAAACTGTATTATTACTTGGATCAATAATATATACAACAGTTAAATTTCTAGGAATGCAATAAATTTTTCCATTAGGAGCCAAAACACCTGTTGCAAATTTATTTCCGGTAGCTGGTGCATTTCCAAATGTTGTTACACTATTGTTTGATGGATCAATATAAGCAAACACGGTTGCATCATAAGGAATCATATATATTTTTCCGTTGGGTGCAACGACACCTGTAGCATAATTATCTGATGCTGGCGCAGGAGGCAAAGTTCCAAAATTTGTTACAGTATTATTTGATGGATCTATTACAACTGCAATACTATTTCTTCCAGGAGTAAAATATATTTTTCCGTTAGGAGCACATACACCACCACTATATTTATTTCCTCCTACAAATGCAGCAGGGAAAGAACCAAATGTAGTTGTTGTGTTATTATTTGGATTTATAATGACACAAACATTTCCATCATAAGGAGCACAATATATATTTCCATTAGGAGCCAATACACCACCATTAAGAGATTGAGTACCAGAAAAACTACCAAAATATTCAAAATAAACTGCAGTGGCTGGACTTGTATTTGTATTTATAACCTGATTAATATATGCACTCAAACTGCTCCATGCTGTTGTTGCATTATAAGGTGCGCTCAGAGGACTGGTCAGACTAATATCCGGATAGCTTTGTGTAGGGGTTACGTTTCCATTTCCAGTTTGCAGATTATTCCGGCCTATAAATTCTCCTTGCCCTATTTGAAAAATTTTGTCGGTGCTAAAAGAATTATCCGCGAGTTTACGGGTTTCTATTCCGTTATCTCGTGCCATTTTTGCCAGATCTGTTGCGTTGCTCATGATTTTATTTAATATTTGTTAAACATTGGATTAGTACAAACATTTATGTTGAAATTATTGTTAAGAAGCAAGCATAATGCCCTACCCACTGTTGCACTGGATGGAATAAAATATATCTTTCCATTAGGATCCAACACACCTCCAACATAAGCAGCACTTCCTGGAAAACTACCATATGTGGTTACGGTATTATTCGATGGATCAACAAATCTACCCACTGTTGCATTGGTTGGAACAAAATATATTTTTCCATTGGGAGCAAGTACGCCTCCTTCATGACCACCTCCTGGAAAACTTCCATATGTGGTTACGGTATTATTCGATGGATCAACAATAACACCCACTGTTGCACTGGTTGGAACAAAATATAGTTGTCCGTTAGGAGCCAACACACCTCCAACATAAGCAGCACTTCCTGGAAAACTACCATATGTGGTTACGGTATTATTCGATGGATCAACAAATCTACCCACTGTTGCATTGTGTGGAACTAAATATATTTTTCCATTAGGAGCGAGTACTCCCCCTATATAAGCATCATTTCCTGGAAAACTGCCATATGTGGTTACGGTATTATTCGATGGATCCACAAATCTACCCACTGTTGCAGCGCGTGGGAAAAAATATATTTTTCCATTTGGAGCAAGTGCACCTCCTTCATTAGAAAGAACCCCAGGAAAACTACCATATGTGGTTACAGTATTGTTAGCAGGATCAACAAATCTACCCACTGTTGCAACGCTTGAACAAAAATATATATTTCCATTAGGAGCTAGTACACCTCCAACATAAGCACCACCTCCTGGAAAACTACCATATGTGGTTACGGTATTGTTATTCGGATCGATAATAGCACCTACTGTTGCAGTGCGTGGAACTAGATATATCTTGCCGTTTGGAGCTATCACACCTCCTTCATAAACACCACTCCCCGGAAAACTGCCATACTGTTCAACATAACTCGCATTCGCCGGAACCAGACTATTTGTTTCGGCCACACTGCTCAGATAATATTGCAATGTACTCCAGTTGGTTATGTGTGCTCCTGTGGTCCAATCCGGTACCTGCACATCATACCAAGGTTGTACTTGTTGTGAGTTGCCAGTGCCTGCTGACATATTACGACCCAAAAATCGGTCACTAGCTACTTGTTGTATCTTGCTGGTTGCAGCTACGTTAGATGATAAAAAATCACGGGTCACGCCCAGATCTCGGGCCATTTTTGCACCAGATAATGCAAGAGTAATAGGCATATAATTTATTTATTCAAAACCCGCTTCAGAAACACTGAAGGATTTTTATAATTATTGACCAGGAGGTGTGGGCCAAACAACATCATCAGGAGAAGGAAATGCTTCTGTTATATCCCGGAGTTTTTGACGATATTCCGCCCATGTCTGGCGATTTACAGGACTATCTGCACTTTGAGTCCAATCACTCTCTTGTAACAGACGATTCCTTTTTTCCCGTATTACAGCCCATTTAAAATTTGTTTCATCTTGCGATAACAAATTATAAATTTCCGAAGATGATGGACGTGCATCATTTAGCAACCATTTTGTTACAATATATTGGTTATTATAAGGCGACAAAACAAGTTCATAATCCCCAGCTTTGATGTTGGGATATTTGCGTTGAAGGGCTAGAAGTATTTTGTCCATAAATTTTATAATTTAAATGCTGCAAATCTTACATTAAATGCTTGGCTGCTTTCACCACTATAAGCTTGTGCTTGATTCACCTGCATTTCAACATATTCTCCTACACCCAATCCTGTAAGGGCAGTTACACTCATGTAAGCATCAATTCCGTTAACTGCAACTGTTGAAGAAGATTGAGCAACAGGAACTGCTGTTACTCCATTTTTGATAATTCTAAGATTTGAGGGATAATATGCCTGATTGTTTAATGTTGCTGCGTTAGCAACAATAAGATAATTACCTGCTTTTCCGGATGGTATGGTTATGCGTGAATTATTGGAAGCAGGATCATGATATCCTGCACTATCAAAAAGATCTGCACCTGTGAGAGCTATGGTTGCGAATACTCCGGTTCCGTAACTTATATATTGATTGTTTTCACGTGTGGCAATAACACCTTCTGAAACATAAGCAGCCAAGCTTGTGAGTGTGGCTACTGTTGTCTTTTTATTGTCTTTTGCAACCGAATCATAAATCATCACTTCATCGCCTGCTGCAGGTGATGCTTTAAGAGTACGCCCTTGAATATCTGCACTGAGTGTTACAACACCAAGACCACCTGTTGAACTGGTAGCAACACCATTTTGAGCAACAATACGGCTCACTCCTGCAAAAGCACTCAAACCATAAACAGCGCCGGTACCAACTGAACTGAGTGTTTGCACATCCACCACGTCGCCTGTGGCAACTGGTTCATTCAATGTGATATTGAAACCATCGGTTGCTGTAAAATCGTAACTGTTTACAAGATGAGAACCGTTAAGATACACTGCAAGATTAGGTGCAGCATAACGAAGAGATGAACCGAAATCATCATTTCCTGTTATCGTTGTTGCACCGTTTGCAATGGTTGTGGGAACTGTATAACGAAAATTTGATTGAATGATGGTACCAGAACCGGTTAATGTTTGATTGACTGATACACCAGTTGCACTAAGAGCAACAATTTCAACACTGTCCCCGACATTCAATGTGCTAAGATTTCTTACTTGTGTGCTGTTAGTGGCGAGAAAGTCTAAACCTTCAATAAGGTGAGCACCGTTCCGATAAACTTCAATTTGTCCAGGAGTGTATGTTAGTGTTAAACCAAAATCATCTGCACCGCTGACTGCATTTACAGGACTTCCAGTTCCAATTGTATACCGATAACTTACACGGCGAACACTGCCCAAACTTCCACCCGGTGTGAATCCTTTGCTTATGAGAAGACCGCTTATAGCAACTGTTAAACTGTCCAGATCTGTACGAATTTCATCTAGTGCACGATAACCTACGACAAAGTCAGTTGCGGATAGGACTGTTTGGGGGGTAAATTGAGTAAAATTTTTGAGTGCCATTCTTTTATTATTTATTCCAACGGCAACATTATTTTATATTAAAAACCAATCCTTTTCTTTTCTTTTTCTTGTGACTTTTCCTCCATACCACCCTCTTCATTATATATTTCGGCAAGAGTCATGTTTTTATCCGCTTTTCTTTTGCTTCCTATTTTTTGCAAAATAATATTGGCTTGATCTGCTGTTAATTCATCAAAATGATGTTCTGCCACAAGACGACCTTTTCGGATAAGAGCCTTGTCTATTTTTTCACGGGGCGTATTGAAAGTGGCTATGATAAAGAGATTTAAGCAATCTCCAAGAAAACCATCTGTAAGATTCAAAATATTGCTTACCCCTTCAGGATTGCTTCCTTCACCTTCCCTGCTCCGTATCACTTTTTCAGCATCTTCAATAAGCAAAATGCTGTTTTTATGATCCAGCATAAAATTCAAAAATCCAGGTGTTGTGATAATATCTACAGTACCGGGTGGAACAAAAATAATCTTTTTATCAATATTCATTGCCAAATTTTTAACAATTGTTGTTTTACCACTTCCTGGAACTCCTGAAAAAAGAACTAATCCGCTTTTTTTATCATTTCTTAATTTTTGCAAAATATTATCATATTTTTTTACAAATTCTTTTCCATAATTCAATTCAATATCAATATCATGGTTTGGAAGTTTAATATCAAATTTTTTCAGATATGTTCCTTCAATTCCATCCTGACAAATCAAAAACACATTTCCTTTTTTAATGTTTTCTTTATATTCAAACATTCCTCTAATTTCTTCCAATGTAGTAATGTCCGTATATAAAATCTGCACCCAAAAACTTTTGTTCTGCATCTTTTCCTCAAACGTTTCATTGTTTGCAGTTGAAGGTATATAATCATCATCGTCATCTTTTGTGCAATCCAAACAAACCAATGCATCTTTGTACACATAGTAAATCTGGGTTGTAAAAATGTCCCTTTTATCATTTTTTTTGCTACGATAATCCATTTTACTATCGAATATTTTTTCAGCCTTTTTCTTTTCCAATTTTTGAACAATAGTTTCATCCACCAATATGTTGTTGAGTTTAAAAACCAATGGTTGCTGTTTGAATCTGTGGGTATAATAATAAAACGCATTAAATGGATTATATCCAGAATTGCTGCGTGAATATGGCTGATAAGATTCTGACATAACTGTATTTAACTATTGTAAATAGTTGTGTGAAAAAGTCAAAAAAGAAGCGCAAAATCGTGCCATTCAAGTATTTTGTAAAGAATAGAGGATTTGATGCAACCACCATGCCCAACACCGCATTTTTGCCTGCAGCTGCAGGAAGCATGCAACCTAGTCTTTAGTGTTGACAAAACTATAATTTTATAAATAATAACAAGTATGCGTGGGGATTTACAAAATATAAAGGAAAGCTATGAGCGAAACATATTGCGGGAAAATGTGGATCGTTTGGAATTCTTAAAAAACAAATATCTTCCATTATTTTACGCCAAGCTTTTGCACATATGGCCAGAAGAAAGCAATCTGCCCAGCAATTATGAAGACTTCAAAAAAGGAACAGAAACAAATCCCAAATACAAAACTTATCTGGAATTTCTGAGTGAAACCATAGACAATCTGATAGGAGCAGATCCTTTCAGTAAAGTTGATATTGAAAAGGGTGCGGGTTATGCCGGTCAATATAGTGAATGGATTCTTAAAACATTTTTGAAAAAGTTTGATGAAAAAGGTGAAGGCGCAGGAAAAACCATCAATCATATTCGTCGTTTCATGAATGAAGATCTCTACAAACTAAACAGCGATCTGAAAATTTACGACAAAAACAAAAGCAAAGTATCCTTGAATAAAAAGAATGTGCGAGATATCAATCAAGTTCCTGATTTCAATACTCTTTTTTATATCATCAAACCTTTCATTCCAAAACATCAGGAAGAAGATATTAAAGACAAAAGCAAAGTGCGAATTCTTTTGGATAATAGCCAATATTTCGTAGGTGTTCCTTTGACACTTTCTGCATCACAAAGTCTAGGAAACAATACCCGTTGGTGTACGGCTGCTCGAAGTGATAATAATACATATTATGATTCATATACCAAGGACGGTCCTCTTTATATTGTATTCGTCAAAAACAAAGGTGAATTGACCAAATATCAATTTCATTTTCCCAGTGGTCAATACATGGACTCGGATGATCGATCTATTGATGTTTTTGAATTTTTTAGCAATCACCCCGTCATAGGAAAAGTCATATTGGATGATTATGAAAAAACAGATCCGGATGAAAACGATTTGAGAAAAGCAAAATTGTTAACAGGTGGATTGGATATACTGGATAAAGAACCAGATGAATTTTTCCAGAATCTTTCTGCTCGAAACATTATCACCATGGTTGTTCAAGGACAATTGGATCTGGGAAGATTAAACAAAGGATTAGGTATTCTTTCAAAAGCTTTTGATAACCAGGCAACATTCACAGATGAAGGATTGGAATTGACAATAATCAAAAATGAAACAGATGAATTTCTTGAGGATTTTTACAATTATGGAATTAACAGGGTAATTCAGGGTTTTCTTTACAACCCTGTCAGTGTATTTTTTGATGGTAACGAAGATCAGGAAATGGTTCCGTTTGTTTTAAACAGTATTTTAAGTCCAAAACAAAAACAAAATACAGAACGAGTGTTTTCGGATATTGGTGAAAATCCAGAATCATCTGATGAATTTTATAGTATTTGCAGAAATGTTTTGAATAGTCATATCAAAAAAACGGCATCTCAATATTTGAAAAATACAGTGCTTGATACTTTTAAAAGCCGAGGAATTATTTTCAATAAAAAAGGAAGAAAGAATCAATTGATCATTCCTTTCGATTCTCTTCTTGATGTTTTTGAAGAAGGTGACACTGCTACCTTTTTCAATATATTGGAAAATCCTTCATACTATGCAAAACTTGGGCAATTGATACCAGATGTTTCCAATGATCAAATTGAAGAAGAAAAGAATAACTTCATAGATTTTGTTTCGCAAAATATTGATCGTAAACAAATTGCAGATGATATTATTAAAAAGGTAGATAAACATTAAATAATATATAATATGAAAATATTAAATGACTTGGCTAATCTTGCTGACACAGTTCGTTGGACTATCGTTTGGAAGATCGAAGATCTGAAAAATGCTGTTCTCGCACTGATTCCTTCTAAAAAAGAATTAATCGACAATGATTATTTCATTGATGAAGCACCTGTTAAAAAGACAGTCAAAAAGTCCACAAAAAAGAAAACTAAAAAAAGCAAGAAATAAATGAATTTTCCGAATTTTTCGGAAGTTGTTAAAATTGCAAAACGCCGGAGTGCCGGTGGTATTCTTTTCGATAAGAACAAAAACATCGTTCTTGTGCAAGAACGGGATGGTTCGTGGAGTTTTCCTAAAGGTGGAATAGATGATGGTGAATCACCTATGAGTGCGGCTGTGCGGGAGATAAAAGAAGAAACGGGCATACGTTCCCTTTATCCTATCAGATCTTTAGGACAATATTATCGACCCACACGCAAAGGAAAAAAGAGAATGGTGTTTATGTATTTGTTTCAAGTGGAAAATCAAAAACTTCAACCTTTGGACAGAAACAATCCTAGGGCAGAATTTTTTCCTTTTAATAAAGCCATAAACAAATTGGATATTCCTAGTGATAGTGCTTTTTTAAAAAATAATGAAATTGTAATAGATAATTATTTGAAAAATAATTAAATCTTGATTTTATTTCTGTTTATATAAAATACTCTAATGAAAATACTTGAGAAGAGTTTTGAGCGTAAGAAATTTCAATACGATCAAATTTATCGAAAAGGTAATTTGGCAATTTATACACAAAAAAATGTAGAATATGGAAGCTTGACATATGAAGCCATCATTATAAAATCACATAATGGTTATGAAATTATGGGAACCAAGATTCCTCCTTCAGAAGTTTATCCTTGTGACAGTCAATGGGGTGATTTTGGATGGTCATACCAAACATTAGAAGAAGCAAAAAACAAAATAAAAGAACTGGAGGAAGCAAAATGAAAGTTGGTAAAATTAAAAAAATAACAATGTATCGGGTAGACTTTGACAATGTGTCACCGGAAGAACAAAAAACCATCACTGATTATGGTCGGCAAGTGATTACAGAAGAACAGTATTTTGAAATTGGCGCAGTAAAAGCATTGGAGAATTTCACGGCTGCCTCTAAGAAAAAGAAACGTACCAAACGCATAAACTAGTATCTGTAATAGTCCTTATATAAAAAAATACCCAGATGGTTTTTTGCCATCTGGGTATTTTCTTTTAGACTGATATTACTGATTGAAATCGCCTAGATCACGGTGAAAGGTATATTCACCGGGCTTGGCAACCAGAACATCATAACCGGATTCAACTTCATCAGCCATTGCCAGAAACGGAGATGCAACGGCAAAAAGACCGAAACCAGCGACGGTTCCAGCAACGCCAAGAGGACGCACAACCAAAAGATCGGCTGTGGCCAAGAAAGCGCCTTCTGCTGTCACTTCATCCGAATCGGTGGTACCATTGTCTGCATAAGACAAGGTGGCTGCAAGCATCAATACCGATACGAGTGTGAGTACTTTATTCATATAGATAATTACCAAACCAACAGCTTTTTCAACTGTATTTTTTAATACATTTACGAGCATCTTTTTCGTTGATTCCGCTCATATGACTCATTATTTTATTAAAAGTTTTTATATTTTTTAAATAACGTTTGGCTTGGCTAAGTTTATATTTTTCAAAACTATCCAATTTCTTTTTTTGTTTTGACAATAAATCAGGAGCTTTTTCTGTTTTGGTTTCTTCAGACTCGTCTGCAAGCTTTCCATCACCGCCAGTGGCTTTATCTATGGCTTTTCCCCTGGCAATTTCATAACCACTCAGTTTTCCGTCTTTGTTTAAATCGGATTTTTTTACATCAATAGCATCTTCATCAGTAGCTTTAACCGTCTTATATTTTTCCAAAATAAGATCAATTTCGTTATTCAGCATATTATTATTTATAAAACATGGGTTTCTGTTGTTGATTTATGGCTTCATTATTTTATAAATAGTTGTATGCCTTTTGGTCGTGATCATCAACTTATTTTTGAAAAATATCTTACTCTGACAGAGAAGGTTACGTTGGAAAATATTCTTAACCTTTTACAGAATAAAAATGAAAAGATAGCGGCCAAACTGCTTGAAATGGATAAAACAGCAAGCAAAGGACATGTTCTTAAATTGGCAAAATTCTTTAATGAAACACAAAATTTGGATGTCTTATCCGAATATTATAAAAAGTTTTTGGAACTGAAAAAGCGTAACCGTATAGAAGACATAACTCGTTTCAAATCATTCAGCGAAATGGAACATGCAATTGATGCAATGGAAACAAAGGTTAATCTTTCCATGCCTGAAGAGGTTGGTGATGCTGAGAAACCTCTTTACGAGGATGAAAACATCAAAGTTTTTGGTGCAGAGAATCGGGCCAAATGTGTAAAACTAGGAAGCAATTATAGTTTTTGTATCAGCCGTCCCGGATCAGGAAATCTTTATTCGAGTTATCGTTTAAGAGATCAATCAAGTTTTTATTTTGTTCGTTTGAAAAAACGCACTGATGAAAAAAAGAATAATGATTATGTTGATCCTGCACATTTGATGGTCATTGATGCTTTGCCTAAAGGTGAATATAACTGGACATGGGCAGATAATGGTAGTCAGGGTCATGGAACAACAAGAGTTACCAAAGAACAGGCAATCAAAGAATTTCCAGAATTGAAACCTGCTTTTGACAAAATTATAACTGCAAAACCTTTAACTCGGGACGAAAAAAGCAAAATCGAAAAATTTAATGAATTGGCGAATGACTTCGATGCAAATACTTTCAACAGTTTGAAATATCCTGAAAAAGAAGAATTCATACAACAAGGTGGTGCTAAACTTCCTTTTGATGCGTGGAAAACTCTTGATAAAAATCTTCGAAATGAATATTTGAAAGTTGTTGAAGATTTTGATTCAAAAATATTTCAGGATCTTAAAGAAAATGAAAAAAAGGTTTTTGAAAAACAAATTCAAAAAAGTGCAGAAGCTGCATTCCAATATTTTCTTTATTTGGACGATTTAATCGAAAAAGATGAAAAATGATACACAACAGGATCTGCTTGATAGCATAGCAAAAGATCCTTATGTGGCCATGCGTTTTGCCCGACGCATGCGTTCCCAAGGAAAATCAGTTCCGGATATTATTCTGAAATCAATTGTTAGTGAACCTGTGGCAGGATCTAATTTTGCTTTGGAATTGGCCATGGGTGATTACATTTTGGTGGGCCAATCTGTGCCTGAACTATTGTTGAATAAAATCGTTACAAATCCTAAAAATTCATATTATATTGCAAAATATTATAAAAAACATAATCAACAAATACCAGACAGAGTTTTAAAAAGCATACAAAAATCACCATTTGCAGGATTATCATTTGATGAAAATGAAGAACAATCAAACGAACCTATCATTAAAAAACAATTGTTGCAAAAAATTCTAAACGATCCGAATTATTCCCTTCGATATGTAAAGGTTCTAGCTCAAAACGAAAGACCAATTCCTGCTAGTGTAGAAGATTCATTTGCCCAATTTCCTGTAGCTGCTACCGAATATGCAACAATAGTAGTCTCCAACGATGGAAAGGTTTCACAAAAAATATTAGATATTATAAAAAAAGATAAGGATCAAAGTTTTAATTTTGCTAATGGTATACTTGATGCAGCACAAAAGGTTGCTCCTTTGGAAATAATAAATTCCTTGGCAAGAGATTCATCTCTCGCAGCATCATATGGAATAAAATTTATAAAAATACACGAAAAAGATAAAAAAATTCTGGACATCCTGGAGAATGGAATTGTAAAAGGAAAAATATCTACTTATAAAAGTGTTGATGCGGAAAGATCTGAAAATGCGTCAAAATATGTTATGGCCTATGTGAATTCCACTGGTGAATTGCCTGGAAAAGCTGTGCTTCAATTAACCAATCCAAGCTCTCTTGTTATTGTCAGTAATATGCTTTTGTCTCAAAACAAACAGATTCCACAGGAAATTATAGATACAATTGCCAAAAATGGTACTGCATCATATGCATTTACTGCCCGATATAAAATGATAAAAGGTGGAAAAACACTTCCCAGCATTTATAAAAAAATTCAGGATAGTGCTGACAAATACGACAAAGAAAGTATTTAAAATAAATTGATTTTCCTTGGCAACCTGTAAAATAAGGGTTGTGAAAAGACTATCTTTGGAAAAGAATGTGGATCGGGATTATTTGTTAAACAATTATTTTTATAATCCCGATACAGGTAAAATTTGTCGTATATGTAATTTTTTTAATAATAAAATAATGTATCCTATTAAGACATTGAATTCTTCTGGTTATTCAACCATTAAAGTTTGTGGTCAAAACTATCAAACTCATCATGTAGCATTTTATATGATGCATGGATTTCTTCCTCGTTTACCTTATACGATTGATCATATTAATGGAAATAGATCTGATAATCGATTAAAAAATTTAAGAATTGCTAATAAAACTTTACAAAACATTAATAGAAAAAAACAAAGAGGAGCACATTTTCACAAATCAAAAGGTGTTTGGATATCCCAAATACAAATTAATAGGAAAAAATATCATCTGGGATGTTTTATCACCAGAAAAGAAGCATATATAGCTTATAATAAAGCTTTGCGCATGTTTAAAATGCCCAGAGACTGTTTTAATAAAATAAAAAAATGAAGAAGACAATTGAATATGACAATTATGATTATGGTGTGATTCTATTATTACAATCATATTTGGAACGTCTTATGGAAGAACAGCCCAATTTGAATTCTTTAAAAAACAAATATTACCAAGAACCTTATGAAAAAGGTCAACAAAGCATACTCAAATTCAATAAAGCATTCGGAGAAATGCTTGAAACCTTCAATACAAAATGAGCTTTTTTAAAAAATCAGATAGTGAATATAAAGAATTTATAAAAAAATACAGTAACGCTTTTAGTGCTACCATTGAGGATGTGGATAGGGATGCTAAAGCCAGCATCAAATCAAACTATTGTTTGAATAAAATATATGATCTTTTTTTGGATTTTATAATTGATTCAAAAAGAATACTAAAATAACTTTATATATTAAAGTTTAATATCTGCAAAATCGTCATCGCTCAGATCTGTTTTCCTGGCACCAACCTTGTAGCTGCTGATTTCTGTTTCTTGCGGGGCCACTTGAACCTTGCTGCTATCCATATAACTATCCAACCAACCTGATAATGGATTTTCTTTTTGATTAAAAATCTTTTTATATCCTATAGAACGAAGACGATTATCACAAAGCCATTTGCTGTATCCACTGATAACTTCAGCATTTAGACCCAGAAGATTTCCTTTACTGAAAAGATAATTTGCCCATTCCATTTCATTCTTTGCGGCCTGTTCATAGAATGCATAAATTTTATCTTCACTCTTTTTAACAATACTTGTAAATCCTTCCTTTTCTTCATCCCTTAATATTTTAATAAGATTCTGGGTAACGCCGAAATGCAAAGCTTCGTCTCGTTGAATAAACTTTATGATTTTGGCATTACCTTCCATTTTTCCCCTGTACCCAAAATAAAAGCTACAAGCAAAGCTCACATAGAATACCAAACCTTCCATCACATTAACTGAAAGAATACAATCAAATATTTTTTGTTTATTATCTTTTTTATCATCATCACCAAGAATTTTATCAAAATTATTCCGGATCAATTCAGCCCGGGATACAATTTCCTTATCTTCCATGATGCTGTCAAAGAATTCAGTTGGATCTGGATATACATTATTGAGCAAATAACTGTAGCTATAACTGTGTATTCCTTCAAACTGCGCCCATGTGTTCATGCATATTTCCAATTCAGGATTACTGACATATTCCTTTAATGAATGGATACTTCTGGAAAGCATGCTGTCTCCTAGTGTTTGAAATCTTAGATTGCTATCAAAAACAAAACGTTCTGTGTCTGTCAAATCCTTGTAATCGCTACGATCCTTGGCCAATGTGATTTCATGTGGCCACCAAAAGTTTTCATTTTGCTTTTTAAACAATTCGAAAAATATGGGATATTTGAAACGATCATATCTTTGCAAATTCAGATCTTCACCAAGAAACAAAGGTTGCTTGGTGGTATCTACATTTTTAAGATTAAGAACGCTTTTCATTGGTTTTATTTATATCAGCAGGATCATAATTTGCAAGCACCACTGCTACAATCCCGGTCTTCTTTTTGATTCATCAACTGTTCTTTATCTCCGTCATCTGTATTGTTATAATAAAGACTGATTAACCCAAGACTGTAAGCATACATGATTTCCTTCATGACTATTGCATCAGGAAGAACATTATTTTCATAATGGCTGTAATTGTAATAAACATTGGTGCTTATGGCCATGTCTATGTATTTTTGAATAATTGCATTAATGTTAAGCAAACCTTTATTGCTCCTAAGATCATAAGCCAGTTGATAATTCTTTTCATATTTTCCTATTCCAGGAACAAGCACAGGCAGTTTTCCCATTTTGCTCATTTTATATGTGATTAATGAACGAATAGGTTCAACACCATTTGTGCTGGATTGTATCACGCTACTACTTTCACACGGCATGCAACTGCTGAGTGTACTGTGACGCAACCCGTATTTTTCTATGTCTTTTCGCAAACGATCCCAATCACATGAAAGCTTACGCTTAGTCAAACTTTTAATGCTGTCTTTGAATGTATCAATTGGCAATATTCCTTTGCTGTATTTTGTGTGATTAAACTTTTCACAAGAACCACGTTCTTCTGCCAGCTTGTTGCTGCTTTTCAAAAGATAATATTGGAAATATTCCATCCATTCATCCAACAAAGGAATGGCTTTTTCATCATCATAATTCACTTCATGCTTTGCCAGAAATGCAGCAAGATTGGTGATTCCAATACCAAGACTCCGGCGTTTGTGTGCAAAGTTCTTGGCAGCAACATTGAAGTAATCCTGCAAATCAATGATCTCCTCTAAAAATCTGACAGTCAAATCACAAACCCTTTCCAGTTCATTCCAGTTTTTTATTTCCAGCATGTTAATGGCACTGAGAATACACATGCCTATTTCAGCTTCAGGATCATGATAATCCCGCATAGGAATGGTGGGATGAATGACTTCTGTACAAAGATTGCTCATGGTGATCTTGTCCAGCCATGCACCATGTTCATTTGCATTATCCACATTTAAAATATAAATTCTTCCTGTTTCCACTCGTTCTTTTATAATCGTACCAAAAAGCTTTCTGGCATTGATCTTCTTTTTTATCTTTAAACGACGACTTTCACATTCCTTGTAAACTTTATCAAAACTGTCCGTTCCCCAAGCTTCAAAAAGTTCAGGTACTTCATGCGGACTGAAAAGTGTCACATCCTCATTGTTGCGTACCCTTTCATAAAACATTTTGCTCATTCCTACTGTATAATCCAGTTTGCGAACACGATTGTCATCTGTTCCTGCATTGTTTTTCAAAACAACAATATCTTCAATCTCATAATGCCACCATTGAATGTTGCATGTGGCACTTCCTCCCCGAAGACCGTTTTGTTGCCATGCCTTCACACTAGCTTCATATATCTTCAAAAATGGAATAAGACCGGTATGAACCACTTCACCATTCTTCACAGCTGAACCTGCTGCACGAATGCGACTCACATCAATTCCAATACCACAACGATTAGCAGTGGCCATGCTGACGGCAGTGGCACTGCTGGTTATGCTATCCTTGGTGTCATCCACACCTATGAGACAGCAACTGGCATAATTGCGACTGGTGGTTCGAACACCAGCCATGACTGGAGTAGGCAAATTGATTTTGTGCTTGCTGATTGCATTATAAAATCTTCGAACATATTCCATTCGGGTTTCTTCTGGATAATTCATAAATGCTGTCATGCTGATCAGCATATAAGCAAACTGGGGAGTTTCGTGAATTTCTCCACTCACCCGATCTTTGATCAGATATTTGTCACAAAGCTGTTTGATGCCAGCATACGTGAAAAGATAATCCCGATCATGATCGATATCTTCTCCGATTTTGTTGATTTCAATATCACTATATTTTTCCAGAATGACCGGATCATAAATTTTCTTTTTTACACCGACATGCATAAAATCCTTCAAACGGGGTGGATGTTTTCCTCCCCAAACATCTTTTCGAAGTTGATAATTTAGCAAACGTCCTGCCACAAACTGATAATTTGGATGTTCAACGCTGATAAGATTAGCAGCACTTTCGATGATCAATTTGTGAATTTCCTCGGTACTGATGCCATCATGAAAGTTTATATTTGCATTGATTTCAATATCGCTGGGACTGACACCTGTATAACCATTGATTGCCCATTCAATTACCTTGGTGATTTTGGTCAGGTCAAATTTTTCCGACTTGCCGTTTCTTTTCTTTACGAGAATTTGTTTCATGGATAGAGTAGTCATTTAGTTGTACCACACAATTCGTCAAATCAATATTTTTTCTTTTGATTCGAAAGAATTTTTTTCGATACATTTTTATTTAGAGTTGAACACGTAAAAATTTTTTTTGTGATGGTAAAAAAGTAAATACAACTGTTGACACACCATCAACAACATATACAATTCGATAATCATGATAAAAAAAACTTTCAACAACGATATAAAGGAGTAACCTAAAAATGAAACATATAGAACAAATAAAAGACGAATATGGAAATCTTATGCAGTTATGGGGTATATATGAACAAACCCAGCAGGTGCTTTTGGAAGAGGGAAAACGTATCAATATTAAAAAGAAATTGCTGGTTACATTTGAATCACTGGCAGCTGCAAATCATTTTTTGAAAAAACATGAATCCTAAATTGTTTGAATACTTTATTGTAATATTGGGTGTTATTGCAAATATTGTGCTGATTGTTAATGCTCTGCATCATTGGTAAATTGTAAATAATTGGGTGACATTTGCTTTTTACAAAAAACTATTGTTGGGCGAGGAAGGTGGCTTTCAACAGCAATATCTAGGTAAATTGCTGGAACCAGGAGAAACCAGCCGAAATCATCGTTTGATTTATGCAACAAAGCTGGCATTGAGAGGTCGTCCTGTGCCTCAACAAATTCAGGACGTTATATTATCCTCTCCTTTTGAAAGTACTGTTTTTGCATATAATTTGAAAATGAATGATGTGGAACCAGAAGAAAAATATCTAAAGGTTATTGCCCTTCAACCATCCAAATCCGAGCAATATGCCAAATTGGTGGTGGATAAAGGAGATAAAGTACCAGAAGTTATTTTGCAAAGCATAAGCAATGATCCAAAAACTTCAGAACGTTTTGCAAGTCATTTGAGCATGAGCAATGTAAGCCAGTATCATAAAAATGTGGATGGAAAAGAGGTGAGCATACGCAGGGCCAAAGCAGTGCCTATTCCTGAAATCATATTGAATGGAATAGCAGGTGATCCAGAAGTGGCATATGGATTTTTATATTATATTATAAAATACGACAAAAAGAAAGCTCCAGAAATTTTGATAAAAGGATTGGCAACTCGCCCTGATTTGGCAATCGATTTGGAAAAGCATTACCGCAATTTAAATTTAAGTGCACCAGACAGTTTGCATCAAATCATTAGCACCAGCAAACAATTGCAAAATGCTGTTGCAAACAAAAAGAAACGGGGAGGAAAGGGCGGGGCATTTTTGTGAAAACCTACCGGTTCTTTATTGAGGACGTAAAGCAGAATTTATATGATCAAATAAAAAAGAATCCGTATTATGCAAGAAAATTGCTGGAAAAGCTTTGGCTGAACAAACGGCCCATACCAGATGATTTGTGGAATGTGATGTTGGAAGATCCATTATACATTCATCCAATTTTGGAACAAATGATTGCATATGCTGATTGGCAGATGTTGAATCATCCTATTATTAAAAGAATAGTAAAAGAAAATGAAAATATGGCCTATGAGCTGTTTGAATTTTTGGTTCATCATCATATGGAGAAATTAAAGCAATTAACAAAAGATAAAAATCCATTTTTATATTCATTATACAAAGGCATCAGCAACGATTCGGCATTATCTAAAAAATTGATGCAATATCATTCTTTGAATGTTCCAGAGATTCCTGGCATTATACTAAAATCAATCAATCAAGAAATGGCCACAGCATATAGTTATGCCCAAGATCGTTTGGACAATGGCAAGAAAGTTCCAGAGTCCACATTAAAAAAATTAACAGAAAGCATTGTTTACAGCATTCAGATTGCTTTGATTTATTTGAAAAAGGAATATCGAGTGGTTCCGGAAATAATTTTGCAAGCAATAGCCAATCATAAACAGGGCACCATGTCATTTTATAGAGATTTGATAGAAAAAAAGATACCTGTTCCTCGTATCATTATTGATGCTGTGGACAAATGGGGCGGTCCGGATTTTTAAAAGATATTGTAAAAACGTTTTAGAGTGTAAAATAAAACTGTGAAGATTGGTTTTAATTGCAGCAGCTTTGATCTTTTGCATGCAGGTCATGTGACCATGCTGAAAATGGAAAAACAAATGTGCGATCATCTCATATCTGCACTGCAAGTGGATCCCACCATTGATCGGCCTGGAATAAAAAACAAACCGGTGCAAAGCATTTATGAAAGGTATGTGCAACTGCAAGCTTGCAAATATGTGGATGAGATATTGGTATATGATACTGAATATGATCTGCTGCAAATGCTCATGACACAGAAAATAAACATTCGATTTCTTAGCGAGGAATACAAAGATCGAGACTTTACTGGCAAACAATATTGCATGCAAAATGGCATTGAGCTTTATTATCACAAACGAAGACATGATTATAGCAGCAGCGATCTGAGAAAAAGAGTATCCTCGCTGGAAAGTAAAAAAGGCGAAAGCAACATTGTGTTGCCTCAATATTCACCAGAACTGATTAAAACGCCCAGCGAATGAGCCGACCCGATCATGCTTTAACTGACCGGGCCAGCAGCAGTTATATAGCAGAACTTGGTGCGCCCAAGTTGGAATTGGAAAATGTGCATCAATTTAAAAATGATGCAAAAAATAACCTGAACAACAAAATCAAAGCCCGGTTGGGCGATCTGCAAAAAGAATATAATGAACTGGAGGAACTGTATCATTTCAATGTGATGGTGGATGGTTTTGAACATAATTTCATACCAGTATCTGGTCATGTTTATTTTTTATATGATCATGCGGGTCATAAATTCATGAGCCTTATTGAACCGGAAAATTTCCTGCTTTGTCGGGAAAGTTTTGTGGGCAAATGCAGATACAACGGATTGGGATTTTTTGAAAAATGGTAATAGAGATTTCTGACAAATTGGTTAATATAATATGAAAAAATGGTTTTACATTGCCTTTAAAGCTTTTGTGAATGATTGCAGCATTGGATTAACACTAATTATTATTGGCTTTATTGCCGGAGTATGTTACATAAACTTGTTTCATTTTTTACAAAATATTTTCAGAATGATGAAGTAAAAAGCGGTCCAAACAGCCTAGAGGAGCTGCTGACCCAATTTGATCAACCAATCATACCTAAAACAAAGGAACAAAACATACAGCATTATATTATATTGCAAAAAATGATAAAACTGGAAGGCGAATATCAACACAGCCTTCCTGAAGAGCTTTATGTTGGCATATACAAGGTGGAGGATGCAGAAAAGGTAAGAATAGCCCTTGTGCCATGCCTGACGCGTCCTGGTGTGTTATACGAATGTTTTAACCATAATTAAAAAGCTTATTGAATAAGCAACCGTTTAATATAATATAGGGATTGTGAAAGTATTGCAAAGAAGGTTCAGTGTGGATGATTTGAAAAATCTTTTTAAACCAGATTTTAGTAACGGCATATTATATTGTAAAAAAACCGGAAGGGCTATATTAAACAAGCCTAACAAAGACGGTTATCTAAGAGTAGGAATTAAAGATGGCAAGAATGGAAAGTATAAACCTTATTATATTCATGACATTATTTTTTACATGAAATACGGTTGGTTGCCTGAAGAGATAGATCATGTTAATCACGTTAAAAATGATAACCGGGATGTTAATCTGCAACCCAGTGACCACATCCTGCAACAAGTAAACATGCCTAAAAAAAGTGAAACTAGCAGCATATACAAAGGAGTTTGTTATTATGCGCATAAAAAAAGCAAAAAATGGAGGGCCAGTCTTCAACACAAAGGAAAACATCTGAGTTTTGGTTATTATGAATCAGAGGAACAGGCAGCCCGTGCATATGACAAAGCAGCTTTTGATTTATGGGGAGAATATAGTCGCCAACATCTTAATTTTCCAAATGATATTAACAATAATATGGTGCAACAGTTATTGAATCTGGAACTTGCTTAATATTTTGAAAAGAATAAACAAACAAAAAGGAGACATATGAAAGTAGAAGTAAATGGAAAATATACATATGAAACTGATCTGTCTGTTAATATAGGAGATAAAGTAGAATACCCTACAGTATCATGGTTAAGGGATGTTATGGGACCAACTCAGATAGGAGAAGTAACAAGCTTGCAAAGTGATTATTCTGGATATTGTGTAAAAATTATAAGGAAAATATAAAAAATAAACAAACAAAAAGGAGACATATGAACGTAAATGCCATATCAAAACCAAAATATATAATGTACTTGCTTGAAAAAGGAATTCTGAAAATCTCAGAACATGGGGAATGCTGGGATGTTGATTATGGCAAAAAAGAACTTGCTTTTATTGAAAGCGGTTATCCTTTTGAAAAGGGCATAACCTTTGAACAGGCATTGGGTACAGAAGCAAGATTTTTGGGATTTAGAAATGAATTCGGCGGAGGTGTTAAAGATCCGACCCTTTTTGAACAGGTAAAAGACATGGCAGATTGGAAACGTTATCTTTCATTAAGTCAAATAAGATATGCTGTATGGGGCCGCCCATAAGGAAGATATAAATATATTACACAATTATGAAATTTGATCAGCTAGTACATTTATATGAAAAATGGAGCAAAAAATATAAAAAGAGTATAAATTGTAAAAATCCCAAAGGTTTCAGTCAACGGGCACATTGTCGGGGTCGAAAAAAGAGAAAAAAATAATAAAAAAATTATAAAAAAAAATTTTAAAAAATTGTGGGCATGCGCCCCGGGTTTTAAAAAAAATCGGTTTTTGCATATTAGCGATTCTAATGCCACCCCCTGCAAAACAAGCCCCCTAATATAAAACAACCACCCTTTATAGAAGTGACCCCATTTTATATAACGACCCCTTTTGTTATTAACGACCCCATAATGTAAAAGACTTTATATAATAAAAGAAAAGGGCGGGGATGATTAGTCCCCGCCCCTTCCTGAACCTTTCCTGAACCCTTTTAGTTCAGTAGCATCTCTCCAAACTCCATTGCCCGCCTATTCAGTTCAGCATCCCGTCCTTCAAGAATGCTGGTCAGGCGCAGGGTAGGATCATCCTTCTCACCTTTGATGGTGCGATGATGAGTGGTGTACTCTGTCACGGCATTATAGTTTGCCCAGAGTGTGCCCCGAATGGCACTATCCACTCCCCGACCATGAAGGGCGAGACCGCGAAGAGTATCCAGTTCGTTGATGCTCCTTGTGGAACGATCATCCGACTTGATCTCGTGGATATTGAGCACCCGCTCAAAATACTCCACGCCCTGCCTTTCACTCATTTTGGTAAGAAGCATGCGATCAAAGATGCGTTTCAGCACCTGCTGATTCAAACGCGCTTCACTGATCACTTCAGCAACGGCATCCAGTTTGCCTTCCACATTGCCAGAGTGACGAATCTTGTGATCCCGCTTGCCAGTTTCACCCATGGCCGCCGCCCAAGTGTTGGCACATACCACGCGGGTATTGATGCTTTTCACTTGCAGGTGGCTTTTACCATTGTGGCTGTTGAACAAACCAAGGTAGGTTTCAATCTTGTCACCTTGACCAATGGTGTAACCCAGTTCATCCAATCGGGCCAGCAACCATACCCGTTCACCCCGACCCAGCACTCCTGCTGTTTCGTAGGTTGCTTCACCCTCTTCGACCAGCTTGTCAAAGAAGTCAAGGGCATGACGGTTCTGAAGAATGCTGTACCGTTCACCAACAATGCCAAGCGGTTCACCAGTGTCAGTCCGCACCGTGCTGTAAGCATCTGGTACCCGCACCATCTGCTCACCCACCCGTGCAAACACGGGCATTTTCTCGACCACAAAGTCGAGACCACCATCCACCAACGCCTGCAGTGCTGTCACTGCACCTTCCACCACCTTGCCTAACCGATGCCAAGGGGTAATGCCCTTGCCACTGATCATGCTGGCAGTGCCGTCTTTTCGTATGCATAGGTTATGTGCCATAACTATCTCCTTTTATGAATTTTGGAAACAATGTCCACCAAGTTTCCAAGAGGAAACCACTAGCGTCCAGTTGCCTATTCCAATCTTCATGAATCTATATGAGCAGAAAACTAGCCAAGTGTCCAGCTTTATTTTGCATAAATTATCCAGCTTTATCTGCCATACTTGAACAAAAGATTTTCCATTTCATTTATCTTTCTTGTTAAAATATCTGCTATTTCTTCACTGCTACATGTTTCATCTGCCCACATTCCTTCATGAAATCTTTGCCAAGCATTACACTCATAGGTGTGATTATAATAGTAACTCCAATTAACAATCATGTGTATATGATATGCCAAACCAAAATGATTCTCTTTGTCCTGGTCATATTCAGCTTCTGCAGTTTTTACAATCTCTAGTGCTTTTTCTTTTGTCATGTTTTCACCATACACTTTTTTTAAAAAGAATCGATCTTGTTTACTGAAACATCATTTCACTTTTCTTGCTTTACATTCTTTAAAAATTCTGATAGCTTCGAGCCATGCTAGGCAGACACTATAAGCTGTGGCTGAATAGCCAGTCTCGAAGCTTCGAGCTGGAATCCCTAGCATTACAATTTCATATCATTAAGAAAAGAATAGAAATAGAATGGTGTACCATTAAATTATTCGTTATCAGCGGTATTTGATGCCGGATGGTGTAATGGTAACACTGGTGACTTTGGATCACCCTTTCATGGTTCGAATCCATGTCCGGCAAATGTTAATGTTCAATGAGTTACTAACGCCCCATATATCCCCAAACGCAACTCATTACGAATTAATGATTTGCAGAATGTTAAATTTCAACATCTGCAAATCCTTCTTTATCAAGGACTTATTTTTCGGTAATGTCGATTTTGCAAGTCTTTAAAAATCAGACACTTGCATTTCATCAAATTTTATATCAAGTAAGGAAGACTTATGAATGCGTGTTATGGAAAGGTTTGACCTTCATCCAGGTTTGTCTAATAGACAAGTTTTTTTATTTTACATATGAGAGTATTAATTTGATAGTATTATGCTTCGGAATGTTTTGCCTTTGTAATTGCATATCCACCAGGGTTCACCATACATGTTTTCACCCTTGGGATATCTCACCTCTACCTTTTTAACATCAATACATTCCTTTTTAAACACTACATATTCTTTTATTCTTTTTCCCCGACTATCCTTTTCCTCTGGCCAATCATAAGCAGGATCCTTTTTCCATGCTTTCTTTTTCATTTTAACAACCTTGGCATCCAACAAAATCACAATCACACTTTCTCTTGGCTTTATTTGATTTTTCATTGATAACTTGCTTCACTCCATATGTTTCAAGATAATCCTCTCCAATATCAAAGTCAGCAATCTCAACGATTACTCCGGCTGGCTTGGAAACAAGTTCTGCCATGCCTCGTTTGATTTCAATTCGTACTATATTGTTTTTCTTTTTCATTATTTTTATTCTCCAGTTTTTCTATTTTACCTAATAGTTCCATCAGATTCTCCATTGCAATCTGTTCCATCATAATCTTACGCCACTCGCCGTATGTCATGCTGTTACCATCTTTTTATGGCTATGCATATTGTCCACGATTGCTTTTGCTTCAAGCAATGCATCCTCGTAAGGATAACCTCCGCAACTATCCATCTCTTCATTATCTTTTAATATTGTATAACTATACACATTCCCGCTAATATAATTGTCATACGCTTTCACTTCGCTGCGAAACATATCCTTTACCTTTTCAATTAAGTTTTTAGTTACCTTTTTCACACCATACCAACTGCGGATTTTATTATAATCAGCATATATGCATCCTACCAATCCACTATCCCAAGGACAACTAAACCCAGTGGTATTCATGGTAATACCGCTATGGTCATAAAGATAAAGCGGAAGGGCGACAACATCTTTCTTTTTTCCATCCAACATGTCCAACACATCATGATATATTTGCTGGATGCTTATGTTGTTCTCATCGCCCAAGCTGTATCGGCGGTGCTTGCAAAGCATATTTCCTAGGTTGGAATTTTCCATTCTTGGATTGATGGGGTTATTGTCCTGCTCAATCAGTATTTCGTAACCTTTATGATTTGTTTTCATTATTACTCCTTGTTTAAGTGACTGCAAAGTTCTTGGTAGGTTGTTTCCATTTCAGCATCTGATAGGTCAAGTTCGTTTGCCAAGTAATTTCGATAGTCCATATCCTCAAGGGCAATCCTTGCCACTTCTTCAATAATAATTCGTCTTTCGTTATTCATTTGTCCTCCTCGTATTCTTTTGCCATAAGTTCATCATCTTCGCCATGAATAGTGGTGAAAAGCGGATTGTCCAACTTGTCCATGAAAGTATCCAATTTATTTTTCATAAAATTGTTCTACCCAATTATTTTACAAATGTCCAGCTTTATTTAAATTATTCCTAGGGACTCTGCAACATTCCAAGCATGGTCATAAGCTTTATCGCTAGGATTATTGTCGGTAATCTCAACATCCATTTCTCCGTCTCCGTAGTATCTGACATATGCATTATGCACTCGTCCTTCATGTTCAAATTGAAACTGCTTTGATTCTTTTACTGGTTCATCAAATTTATTTTTCATAAAATTGTTCTATCGAATTATTTCACAAATGTCAATTCAATTCTTTTTAAAAGGATGTTTGGTATCGACAACCATATTATTCTTTGGATTATTCCTTATCTCTTTTTCACTTTGCCTATCTGGTGCTCCTATAAGATAACCCAATGCTCCACCGCCCACCATGGTAACTGCCCACATTCCTCCACCACCTCCGCACACGCTACCCACCACCATGCCCACCACCACATCGTTCAATGCTTCACCATCCCAACTGAACAACTCCGTATCTGCCCTTAATGGTAAAGATATGGCAATTGTTGAAAAGATTATATATTTTAAGTATCTCATGGAATCTTGATGGGTTTGCCACAGATGGGGTCAAAGATAACTTCTCCGCTATCCATGTTCATGCTGGATGGGTCAAAGGTGAAACGGCTGTAAGGAGACTGAACCATCTTGCCCTTTTTGATTCCCAGCTTGGGTATGGTTTTATAATCCATGCCACTTGATGTATTCATGCTTGCCATCTGTTGTTGATACGCCATCTGCTGTTGCATCATTTGCTGATGATATGCCATTTGCTGTTGTTGCATCTTTGTATCCACCACCTGACCTTGTTGAGATTGGGCAGTTCCATATGCTCCACCTGCCATCGCTCCCAACAATCCTCCGACCAGCTTGGCATCGCTTCCTTTGCTGATCATGGGGGCAATCAATGCTCCCAACAATCCTCCCACCACCATATCGGTAGGAGTTCCGCTTCCGCTTTGAATGTTAATCATTCCTTGGGCTTGAATTGAGGCGGGCAAAAGCAAACATAGTAGTAGTTTTTTCATGCTTCCTTTCTATGGAATTATTTCACAAATGTCAAGAAAAAATATGGCATATCCCTTTTGGGCTATTATGCATTCTCCCTACACATACGAGAGTCTTCATCTGCCTCATCATTTTCTCTTTTATCCTCTTCATATGTATTGATACCCAATTCTTCACAAAGTTCATCGGGAACATCTTTGTGTTCGGTATAACATTCATCATCAACTTTACCATTTGGATAAAAATGGTAAGTGCCAAAGAATCCATATCCCTCATCCATATAAGTGAGCCGAACAATCTTATTCAGTTTTACTGCCAATTCCTGTAATGCTGGTTCGGGTGGACTCCACGCTGTTTGGAAAAACAACTGCTCGTTATCATCTTTGTCAACGCCACCCCAGCGTGTTTCATAAGTGTTCCATTTGGTTCCCCAGTATTTCACACTCCAGTCATACCATCCAGTCACACCATAAAGCTTCTTGCACTTGTCTGATAATTTCTTTTGTTTAATATCAATTTTCTTTCGTTCCTGTGCTGTGCGTTTCGTCATAAGAAAACCCACATCACTAAACTTTGATGTTTCCAAAATATATTTTGGCATAGGAACAATCTTGTTCAAATCCAAAAAGATGCTGTTTTGCAAATCCTCTTCATTCTCGGTTATCATCACCAATCCGTCCTTCTCACTTGTTGTGTTTTCAGTGGAAAGGAAAGGACGCAATAATCCTTGGATATGTTTTTCGCCCACGATGGTTAGTAGATTTGTTGTATGATTTGGCATAGATTTGTCCTAGAGAATTATTATCAAAATGTCAAGCATCATTTTATAAATGTTTTTAGGAAAGTATAATCATCATCCCACTTCATTCGATATTCAGTGAATCCTTCATCATTTTCAGGAACCAACCACTCCCGCAAATCCTTCACCACTTCATCATCAATTTTTGTTTTGAGCGGATAACATGTATCTGATTCTTTACTATCAACCCAATCGTTGCTATATAATTTTCCTTCGCCCAGAATCTCCCAGATATCATTATCCCCTTCCAGGTCACCTTTGCATAAACTTTCTTGATAATATTCTGATACTATATGGTCACCATTATGATGAGCACATGCCACTCCACCATGTTCTGTGACAATGACACAATCCGTTTCCCCGCAATCAAACAACACATATTTCATTTTATATTATATGAAATGGGGGTTAGTAACTTCCCCCCATCTCGTGTCGTGCCTCCGAGGTTAAACTTTAGTGAAGGTCAATGCCGTGGTCACCTTGCCACGAATCACCCTCTTCGTTCTTCCTTTCAAATCGGACACGATCTGTTCGCAATCCAATTTGAAGTTTTTGACCTTGCTTTGGTCTTCGTCCATAGCCCGTCCAATAGCCCGTGTAAGAGCTTTGGGACTGACTTCTTGGGCGAGCTGATACACGATGCTAGCCCAAGGGATTTCCGCCACCACCATCTGTTCCTGCGGATTTCCTTTGCGAATCCCACCCTGCACACGCAGGGTAAAATCAATGTTATAGTTTCCTGCTGGCACCAAATCATTGATATGGTCACTCAACTCCCTTGTGCTACCTTTCACAAGAGCCAGCAGTTCCACGCTGGACAGGTTTTCGTTGTTGCCTTCCCCACCATAGGGAATGTTGGGCATTTGCGGGGGAACTTCAATTCCGCCCACATTCTCGATTGCTTTTGCCACTTGCCACCTACTTTCTGATCTCTGCTTTGGTCTGCTTGGGTTTGGCTATCGCCTCTGCCCTTTGCTTTCCTTTGCTTTGATCTTGCTCAACGCTACTAAATTATTTCCAAAATGTCAAACCTTTTTTTCCAATTCTTTTTCCAGCTTGGTTGGAGGTTGACCCATCCATCTTTCGGGTTTGATATGGCAGAACCAATCTTGGATAGTTGGTATGCGTCCCATATCTTCCAGCACATGCTGTTCGCCAATGAATCGGACTGGCACTTTGCGACCATCGCTATTGGTAATTGTCGTGCCAAAGATTCTTTCGCAAGTGAAGATTCCTTCGGCATGATGACGCAGGGCACGATGACGAAAATCCGCATACATCTTTTTGCTTTCATCAAACCAATCATGGATGGCTTGATAATCTTCGGGTTTGCCCCCGTATTTTCTTACACTACTTACTGAATGATGATAAGGATGAGCCATTGTATTCTCCTTTATAGTTCGTGTTCGCTATATACAGTTTCTTGAATATAGTTGTTATGTTCCATTTTGATGGTGCGTTCAGCCACATCAAATATGATTTCACCATATCCACCTTCATTGTTGTAGAAACCACTTTCTTCATCTTCAATCTTTTCCCAAGTGAAGGTATCAAGATAACTGCGTAATGTTTCTTTCTCATTTAATTGTTCATCCAACAATTTATGTAGCTTATCAGGTATGGTGGTCATATCATCAGTCTGACCACTATCTCCGCTACCACTATAATGAACCTTCAACACTTGGATTCCTAATGCTTTAAGGAAATCAAAAAGCGTCTTACGTTCTGCGGATTCCTGCGGTTCGGGTAACTCGACTGTTGCAACTTGTTTTTTCTTTCTCATGTTTCCTTTGTATTGGATTTTTTTCAAAATAGCAAGATTTATTTACAAAATCTTTTTCGACCAGGATAGATTATTTGCAAAATGTCAAGCATATAATAAAAAGTTTTCATCAACTTTTTTTCTTTACATTTTTTTAAAAATATGTTATTTGGCAAATAAATAATCTTATATGCTAATGAGTATTATTGGATATGCATTGGCCGGTTACTTGGCCAGTGCTTTTGTTAGTGTGGCAATTGGTGTGATCATGAATCGTAGTGAACATGAAAAATGATTGATTTGGTTTTTGCTATTACCATTTTCACATTAATTGTCTTGTTGTTTGCAAAATATTGATATCCTTCTCGGCCATGATAGAGTGGGTTCATGATCAACAATCCGTGGGACTTGCCCGAACATGATGAATTGCCAGAGAATAAGTTTTATCTGGGCAGTATGAATGTGGACAAAGGCGACAAAGATGATGAAGTGACACCAGAAGAAATGGAAAAGATTAGCAAGTTTCTGGAAAGTATAAATCCATTAATAAATCCTCCCAATGATTAATACAATAATCTCTGCAGTTCTGGGAATTATATTCAGTATTATTGTTCCAGTATCAGTATTGTTGTTTGGAATATTTTTTGTTTATGAAGTGTTCATACGTTTTAGAAAATAATATACAAACACATGCATCAAGGGCAAACTTTTCTAATAGACCGGCAAGACGAATTTTTGGTCAGACCGCAAATTATTTTGATACTATCCTTGGTAAGAAGTTAATAACTGAAGCACAACTCGTTGCTGATCCAAGGATGCTTTGTGATGATGTAGTTCATTCGGTTAACGATATGATAACCTGCACCGATTCTCAACTTGCCATCACAATCCAGTAGTGTCCATATGTGGTTATGTTTTGTTTCTATAATCCTGTTCAGATCATCTCCATATGTTTCAAAAAGAATACTGCCATCATCCCGTGTTAAGGGTTGATAATGCTTTTCGAATGTGCTGTATCTACCCGCCCTCATGAAGTGAACTCCGCATCTTCACACTGATCAACATATTGTTTGTTTAATGCCCAGTTTGATATGAACCGAAGACCACAACTATCCTCAAAAGTCTTCTTTAATTTTGAGATATGAAGGACGCTGTACTCACTTGATTGAGCTTCTCTTCGTTGTTCCTCTGATTCAATCAGATAGATTTTGTGACATCCATCATAAGCAAAATGCTTTGCAGATATTTCTATATTATTGATCTTCATGTTTAATTAACCCCCACGCCATAATAGTAATCGCTGGTCTTATCTCTTGCTATTTTAAGACGCTGGCGAACCACATGGGCATTGAGTTCCAGTCCACTGCTTTCAATAAGCTCATCCAACACGCAACTGCTGATGAGTTTCTTGGCGGTGGTATGTGCTTCTTTATCCACATACTGATTGGGTTCTACGATATCCATCACAGCTTGCTCAAGGATTGCTTTAAGCAACAGCCCTGCTGGATCATCGACTACTCTTACTTGATTTGCTTGCATCATTTTCATATGCGAGCAGGTTGCCGAATTATTTGCAAAATGTCAAGATTATATTTTATAAAAATAGTTCCTTCTCCTGCCAGACATTGTCTGACTCTGTTTCGGGAAACAAACACAACCCTCAACATGAACAACACATTCTGAGCCAACCACCACAGGTGATTGAACAGGAGAAAGAACTAAACTGATGTTAAAGTATGGCTAAAAGAAATCAAGTGGCTCAAACCAAATCTGTCAGCTTTTCCAACAAAGTATCTGATGCACTATCTGCTTCAATGTCGAATGTATCAAGCAATTCCCGAAACACAATAGAACTCAAACGACTATCATCCAGAACCAAATAACCAATGTGGATCAACAAATCTTTTTCTTTGTCTGTGAAATTTTCCACATAAATAGTTATCCTTTTTCAAATCATTTTTTGATTTTCTTAGTTCGGATAATCTTAAAAACAGCTTTGGGCTTCGGTTTAAAACGACAACGATTACATGGTCTTGGCATGGTACCTTTGTAACATCTGGGCACCAAGCGTCAACAGATTTCTTCAGAGCTCTAGAAACGAAATTTCGAAACCAAATCCCAGAATGCGTATGGTGAAAACTTTCCCATACTCATAAGTGTGATATGTGATTGTGGTGCGCAGATCTAGATCCAGCCCGTAACTGCAGCCATCGTATTCTCCGTAATAGCGGCGTAACAAAATTTCAAACGGGTGAAACCATTTTGTCATGCGGCAGTAATTATTTTTTTTCATCCGGTTTCTCCCAGGGAACAATGTCTTTGTTTTTCAAATTCAGGTAAACATACTCAGGATTCAGGACCGGATTACCATGTGGATCTGTGTATGTACGGTGTATCAAATCGTATTTGTATCCGTGGTCCGTGAGATAATCAAACACGTCTTGATTATATTTAAAACTATTCTTTTTTGTTTTTACTTCCTCGAAGTCTTCGTGTCCCCAGAATTTGGTGAAATATGTTTTGTAGATGCTGTCTACAATATCACCAAACTCGTCCATTATTTTACGTAACTGGAGGTGGCGCTCACGCAGCCATCTGCAATCGCGTTAAGAACTTTGAGGGCCAGTGCTGGATCATTTCCAATTTGCCCGTAAAGATTGCGATACACGTCGCTAAGACTGGCAGCGAAGTTTGTCCAATGTGTTTTCTCCGGGAGAAAATTAGCCACAGCTTCATCCAGGTCGTCTGCAGATGGTACAGATCCACTGCTCAAACTACGAACCACATTAGCAACATCATGAATCATCTTGGCTTTGGTAATGCGATCTTCGGGGCTGACAGCTCCTTCAAGTACTGCTGTGCAGGCGAGGTTAACTGCAGGTTTCACATATGGAAGTGCCTGCTCGATCTTTTGTTGGACTGTGGTTCCGCCAGTTGATCCGGATCCACCTCCGCCGTTATTGGTGGCACAGCTGGATAGAAGCATTGCGAAGGGTAAAGGAAGTAACCATTTGAGTAGTTCATTAATCATGAAAGTATTTACCGCCTGTCAGTCCAAAACAACAATTCTTGCCAAAATAAAATATATAATCTTTTTTATTTGAATAAATCTTTAAGGGCTTCCATCCAATTGAACCCCACATCCCCTGCATTTTCCATCAACAACAATTCCTCTTCACTTGGTGTGTGGTCTTCTCTCATCACCTTGTGTTTGGAATTTCTTTTGTCCACAACCATATGTATCTCACGGGTTATGGAAAAATCAATTATTTTAATTATTTTTTATATTTTTTTATCGAAACATGCTGTTTCGGCTTCGTTTGCCATCAACCTTGCTGGTATCATAGTCATGACATCTGCTTGGATTCAATCCCAGTGCCCGCATTACACTCTTCCATCCGTCTCCATGGCCATCGTCTCCGAAAACCTTATAAGCAACAAGATGTGCCACTTCATGAGGAATGGTATCATTCATGAAATCCTCAATATTCTCTTTGCATAGCTGTTCATTCAGTTGGATACGCCATTGCTGTAGCCATGCACGACCTGCAGTGCTGCCAATGATTACCCATTCCAATTTGGGAAAATCGAACTCGGCACCATACTCCTCGTTCAGCTCTTCCAGAACCTGCCACACCCGATGAGTGGCTCGTTCTTTCATGGCTGTAACATCAAGCATCTGGCTTGTTTCCCCATTCTGGATTCCAGTCCGATTGAACCTGCTTGGTCTTTTCTTCCATCACCATCATTTTGTATCGGCATGTGGCTTCCACCAAGAATATCTCAATGGCTTGCATGGTTTCGCTATCCACATCTGATAATATTTCCTTCTCTAGTTTTTTGCTTAATCTGTTGTTCATGTTGCTAGCTTGGTCAATTATTTCACAAATGTCAATATTAAAAATAGTTCTTCGACCCTCTACGCTCATGATTTCGTAAAGGAATATCCTGCTCCTCTTTCGCCTCTGACTCTGGGCGTTGGCAGGTTCATCCTCTTATGGGAGCTAGTCAGACTCGCCAAGAGAAGTGTTGGCGTTCCGTTATACATAACCAATGTCTCCATTGGAAACTTTCCAGAACTGCAACCTTTCGGTCAACCTTCTCCGATATCGAAGAACTATACGCTTTGTATACTATCTGATTTTATTGTCAATAATAAAAGAGCCGGATGTCGGATTTGAACCGACGACCTGCGGTTTACAAAACCGCTGCAACTACCGCTGTGCTAATCCGGCATTGGGCAGAAGTGGATTCGAACCACTGAAGGCGTGAGCCAGGAGATTTACAGTCTCCCCCGTTTGTCCACTTCGGTATCTGCCCATGATTATTATATATTCTATTTTTTTAAAAATAAATGATTGTGGGCAAAGAGGGATTCGAACCCCCAACCAAGGCATTATGAGTGCCCTGCTCTAACCGTTGAGCTATTTGCCCAAATACCTCCGATTGGATTCGAACCAATATTGCGCCCTCATCTAGGGCTTCACGAGTATAAGTCGTGGGTCTTAACCAGTTAGACGACGGAGGCAAAGCTCTACGCCGTCTTTTCTATTCGAGTCTGGTGTTTGAATGGGGGCTTCCATACATAACTGCCCCACATCTTCATCTTTAATTGTTGTTTGGCTTGCTTGAATGCTTTGGGCTTCATCTTCTTTGATCGCATTCGGGCTTCTTCAATCACACATTCTTCCTGCACTTTACCACTAAACTTTTTAAGACAACGAGCAAACGAATCGTTGCTTTGTCTTTCCCTTTCACTTACCTTCATGTTTACTCGGTCTACCATATTCTTAACCTTATATACCTTTCTGGGTTGATTGTCAATTAGTTTTTAAAATCAAACTCATATTGTTCAGCCATGTATCTGCCCCGCATCTTTTCATTCAACAATGCTTGTTCGGCTTCCAACATATTTACCATCAGTTTTTCTTGCCACAGATCATCGTTACCATGCATGACCAGTTCTTGATAGTCTTTTAGTATTTGTTCCAATACTTCAGTTGCTCTTTTCATGCAATCTCCTTTTCTGTTGTATAGCTATCCTCATAATCGAATGCTTCATTTGCATCTTGAGGATGATTTCGCAAATAGTCAATCCTTTTCTGTGCCATGTTTAGCAGTTCGTCTACCGGTATATTATCAAAAGTTCCGATAGGTGTCTCCATTTCAAACCGCATTCTTGCAACATAATTAACCACCATCATTTGGTTTCCCTTTTATATTTTGTTATGAAGTCATGGGCAGTCATCATGCTTTCATCAAAGTGTCGGGTGCGATATTCATGTGGAGTATCCTCGTCAGCTTGGCTCATCAGTTCCGCAAGTATATCCACACTCTCGTTTAATAACTTTTTATATTTTATATCTTCTTTCATTTGTCCTCCTATATGGAAGGTGGGGGATTAAACCCCACCCTCCATTTGAGCACCACCTGCTTCACCAACATCATCTCCACCTTCCTCACCCTCACCCGCACCTTCCTCGTTGGCTTGGGCGAGACTAGCTTTGCCAGCATCGGTAAGTTTGTAGACTGCTTCCTCTCCTCGACCTTCCTTCATCACCTTGCCCTCCCGAATGAGTTGTCGGATGATGAGATAACCCCGCTGAACATTTCCATCTACAGCGTTGGTTACATCGGTTTGGGTCAATGGCTCGGCAAGCGAGAGAACCTTTTTCAAATCCTCTTGCCAACGCACTTTGCGAGGGTCAATTTGGGCAGGGGCAGTTCCATCATTCACCCGAATTGCATTATCCAAATCGAATCCGTTGTGTCCTAGACGAAGCTCAACATTATAGAGTCTGCCATAGCGATTCTTTGTGCTGTAAATCACACGCACATCTTCATCGGTCACGCTGGAACGCATCATAAAGTTTGCGTCCACGGCGTGAGGAATGAGAGTCGAACCCCGATAGTTGTTGCTCTTTGTGACGTGAAGAATCAATCCAAGAACACACTCTGTCTTTTTGCTGGACTTAATCATTTCATGGAGACAATAGCTTTCCTTCTCCCTAGCATTCATCTTCTTTGCCGTGGTGAGACATTGAAAGCTATCCACTACCATCACATCCACTTGGCTCATCATTTCAATTACCTTGTCTACATCAGTTTGAATTGCGATGTTCACATCCTTCAAACCGAGACGACGACAAGTATATGCCAACATCTCACGGCTTTCTTCGCCAGAGATATAAGCAGTTTTGATTCCTACCTTGGTCATGCAATTAAGCATTTGAAGCAGGAAGGTTGTCTTACCAAGACCAGCACCAGCCGCGAGTGTAAAAACTGTAGATGGTAACAAACCTTCGCCCCCGAAGATTTTATCCAACATCTCATTTCCAGTTTTCAAACGGCGGTTGAAAAGATCGGGGATAACGATCTCGCTAACCTTCGTAAGATTGGTTTCGTTGTGGGAGAGGTTCATCACCGCTCCGCTGTTAGGTGTAGTTGCTGTTGTGTTGCTCATAGGTTGGAGAGTGACAGATTTTGAAAATAATACAAGAAAATAATCTTATATTTTATGGGGGTGGGTGAGTTATTAAAACGGCTAATAACCAAGATTAGCTCACCTTATGCATGAAGATGGGCGTGTAATCACCCACATATGCACCTTCGGTGTTGTAGCTGAAAAATTCTTCAGCGTCATCGGGACTCATATCCTTCTCCAAAATCTTGATGCATTTGGCTCGGTCATATATCGCCACATTCTTTCCACCAAATGCACTTCCAATTCCAATGAATGCACCATCAAAATTATCTGCCAACAATATCTTGTTCGCTTCATCGGGATAATACTCCTCGATGAATTCGCTGATCATTTTACGATTAGGGTTTTTATTCTTTATTCTTTTCATTGTGCTTTCTCCTTTTTGCCAGTTATCAAGTATTGTTTGATATATTGGCCGTTTAGATTTTCTATATTCACTTCACTATACTTCCTGCGATATATGGTATCTGCAAGAAGAAGAGGATCTTTACAATAATAAGCATCCCCATTTCTGTTGAACACACGCCAAAGACCTTGGCCAATATTGACCAGATTCTTCAGCTTGCTTCTCAGCTTGTTTGTCATTCTCACTTGGTTACCCTCCTTTGTTTTAGGGTCATCAGAGGTAACCATATTCTTTTCTTTCTTGCAAGTCTTTTTTTGCAAAATCTTCTTCTTCATTACTTGATGTATTTATTTCAAAATAACAAAAAAGATTTTATATATTTTAAAAAAGAGATGTTGCCGGGGGATGGCAAGCTCCCGGAGAAGCTCCCGGCACCACCCTGATCCGGTGGTGTTCAGTCGAGACCAGCTCTTCAGAAAAATTTCGAGGGAACAATAACACTGCAGTTGGTTGGAAAAAAACGGGACTGTAAGACTCTTACAGTTCTGCTGCCGCTGCAGCGGCCCTGATCACGCGTGAATGTCAACCAGGCGGCGGCATTTGGTCTTCAGGGCCGCGATGAAATCGTCACCCAGGTCATACTCCAGATGCAGCTCTTCCAGGAGCTCAGTGTTCTGCAGTGCAACCAATGCTGCATGCGCCAATACCAATGTTTCACTATCGTCGAAATGCATTTTATATTATTTTATTTTTGTTGATGTTTCTTCCACGAAATGAATCGCTTCTTTTCTCACGTACCATGGCCAGGGCCAACTGCAGTCAATCAACACGGTGTAATGCTCAGTGTTGCTGACACCGCTTATCTTGCCATATAAACGGTCCCCGTCATCGGTTTGAAATGTGACGCTGCGGCCCACATTCTTTTCCATTAGCTCCAGCTGCAGCTCTTCGTCTGTTATCATGGTATTTTCCTTTGACATGCTTTTTGGATCAACGTTTCTATTAGACAGGTTTGTCCATCAGACATGTTGTTCCTGGGTGGTACCGGTAAGGTTATGGTAAGGATATATTATCGTTCCGCCGGAGTGGAAAGAGATGTTCCGCTATCCAGGGTGGTCGGAATGCACGGGATATGAACCATGCACTCACGGAAGATAATAAATTAATATATTATTTCTTGTGCTTGCCGTTAATGGTGATGGCGCTCTGAAGCACTTCCGGACTGATCTCGGGCAGACCGGCTGTTGCATTCAGTTGCTCGCGCACCTGCTGCACGTTCAATCCCTGGCGCAGCAGCTTGAGCGCAGGACGGCAAATGTATTGGCTCCTGAACTCAGCTGGCTTGGTGCTGAGATATCCGCTGCCTGCAGTGCGCGTGGCACCGGTAATAAGACATACCAGCTTGGCTGTTTTACCTTCACTCTTGCGGCCCCGACGGGTTTCAGTGGTTGATGTATTCATATTGTTTTCTTCTCCAGTATTATTCTTTTCAGAAATCTCCGGGACAGCAGCATCTGCCGCTTTCTTCCCGGGAA